>ERZ778021.992-NODE-992-length-38989-cov-6.082961_pt1 | contig 38989 bp, 26 predicted proteins | sample MGYA00375751_ERZ778021 | MGnify/ENA primary metagenome ERZ778021 (study PRJEB29350, sample SAMN05389814) | bioreactor metagenome | isolation source: Thiocyanate stock bioreactor | place: South Africa: University of Cape Town | collected 2013-08-29 ... | reverse complement strand
GGCCGTCGAGCCGATGGTCGCGATGGGGACCAAGGAGGTCCGGACCCTGGAGGACGGCTGGACGGTCGAGACCAAGGACCGACGCCCCAGCGCCCATTTCGAGCACACGATCGCCATGACGTCCGACGGACCCCAGATCCTCACCTTGCCGTGAGGGCGGGCGGATGGGGGGGACGTGACGACGGCCCGCGAGCGTTCTCGGCGGAATAATCTTGACGAATGGGCCGTGACGCCCCTTGCGGATCGGGAGGAAGAGCGTTAGGATAGTCGAATTCCCCGTTGCCCGTCCAGCGATATCGCGCCCACTCCCCCCCAAGGCGTCGGCGATCGACGGGCGAAGCGAGGGCGATCATCGTGACTTCGAGCGGCCGCTCCGGGAATCGCGGCCGTCGGGAGCCGCGTCGTTTCCGACCCGTTCCGGCGTCCTCGCCGGTCGAGTCCGGCGTCGGATCGGGCCCTCCCGGTCGGCGAACGACCGCGGCGCGAGGATCGTAAGAATGTCGCCGGGGCGCGCGGGACGCGTCCCACCGGCGTCTTCGGCCGTCGCCGCAGGAGCGGTGCCGCCGGGCGTGGCGGCGGTCGAGGCGAGACGAGAGACACGGACAGACACGAAAGCGGCGACGGCCATGAAAGTGCGATCGAGCGTGAAGCGGATTTGCGAGAATTGCAAGATCGTCAGGCGTGAGGGCAAGGTCCTGGTGATCTGCTCGAACCCCCGGCACAAGCAGCGCCAGGGCTGAGGACGCCCGGCCGCGACGGGCCTCCCGGCGCGGCGGGCGGATCGGCCGATCCCCCCCGACCTGACCAGCGTGATCGACGGAGACCGACGGAATGCCTCGTATCCTGGGCGTGGACATCCCCAATGACAAGCGGACGGTGATCTCGCTGCGTTATATCTACGGGATCGGACCGTTCCTCGCGGAGCAGCTCTGCGAGCGTGCGGGGATCGACCCGGAGAAGCGCGCCCGCGACCTGACCGAGGACGACCTGGCCAAGCTGGCGAACCTGCTCGACAACGAGTACACGGTGGAAGGCCAGCTCCGCCGCCAGGTGCAGCAGAACATCGGCCGGCTCCGCGAGATCGGCTGCTACCGCGGCCTGCGTCATCGCAAGGGCCTGCCCGTCCGCGGCCAGCGGACCCGGACGAACGCCCGCACCCGCAAGGGGCCGCGGAAGACGGTCGCCGGCAAGAAGGGCGTCAAGGAGATGCGCTGAGTCGAGGCCGCGCCCGGGACCGGGCGCGGGGCGGTGGGGCGCGAGAGTCGAGTCGGGCGGGCGCGGGGCGTCCGCTCGCGTCGTTGGGAACCGAATCCGGCAGACGAGGAGCGAAGGACCCGTGGCGAAGGCCAAGAAGCGGAAGACGCGGCGCAACGTGAGCCGCGCGGTCGTGCACATCAAGGCGACGTTCAACAACACGACCGTGACGATCACCGACCCCAACGGCGACGCCCTCTGCTGGGCCTCCTCCGGGACGGTCGGCTTCAAGGGGAGCCGCAAGAGCACGCCGTTCGCCGCCCAGCGCGCCGCCGAGACGGCCGCCGCCTCGGCGACGAAGTTCGGCGTCAAGGAGGTCGAGGTCAAGGTGAAGGGCCCCGGCTCCGGCCGCGAGAGCGCCATCACCGCCATCCAGGCGTCCGGCCTGTCGATCAAGGCCATCGAGGACGTCACCCCGCTGCCGCACAACGGCTGCCGCCCGCCGAAGAAGCGCCGCGTCTGAGCCGCCGAGGCGGAGCCCCGCCGCCTCGCCCGCCCCGCCGCCTTCGCCGCACGCGTACGACATCAATACATCGAGTTCGAGGTTCGCTGGATCTACCATGGGACGATATACAGGACCCGTCTGCCGGCTCTGCCGCCGCGAGGGCACCAACCTCTACCTGAAGGGCGCGCGGTGCTACGGCAACAAGTGCGCCATCGTCCGCCGCGACGGCGTGCCGGGCATGCACCAGTTCCGCCGCGGCAAGGCGAGCGAGTACGCCATCCGCCTGCGCGAGAAGCAGAAGGTCAAGCGGTACTACGGCATCTTCGAACGCCAGTTCCGCAAGTACTACGCCGAGGCCAATCGCAAGACCGGCAACACCGGCGACGCCCTGATGTCGCTCCTGGAGCGTCGGCTCGACAACGTCGTCGCCCGCCTCCAGTTCGCCGCCAGCCGCCCCCAGGCCCGGCAGTTCATCCGCCACGGCCACATCCTGGTCAATGGCAAGAAGGTCGACATCCCGAGCTACCTCGTGAAGCCCGGCGATCAGGTGTCCGTCAAGAACCGCGAGCACTCGCGGAACCTGGCGATCGAGAACACCCAGGCCGACTTCCTGCCCCCGGTCCCCGACTGGCTCGACCGCATCAGCAACGATCCCCCCGAGGGCCGCGTCAGCCGCCTGCCGTCCGTCCAGGACGTCGGCCTGCCGGTCACGCCCCAGTTGATCGTCGAGTTGCTGAGCCGCTGAGCTCGGCCCGCCCGGAGCGAGAGCACCACCAGGGGGATTCATGATGCGTATCCGTTGGCGCGGCCTCGAATTGCCCAGTCGCGTCGTCTGCAACCGCGAGAGCCTCTCCGACACCTTCGGCGGGTTCCACGTCGAGCCGTTCGAACGCGGCTTCGGCCACACCGTGGGCAACAGCCTGCGCCGCATCCTCCTCTCCAGCCTGGAGGGGAGCGCGATCACGAAGATCAAGATCCAGGGCGTCCAGCACGAGTTCTCGTCGATCCCGGGCATGGTCGACGACATCACCGACCTGGTCCTGAACACCAAGCTCCTCGTGGTCAAGAATCACTCGGAGCACCCCCGCACCATCCGGATCGACCGCGACCGCCGCGGCGTCGTCACCGCCGCGGACATCCTCCACGACGAGTCGATCGAGATCATCAACCCCGACCACATCCTCTGCACGCTCACCGACGACGTCCCCTTCCACCTGGAGATGACCGTCGAGAACGGCCGGGGCTACAAGACCGCCGCCGAAGGCCACACCGACGACCTGGAAATCGGCGTCATCCCGATCGACTCCAGCTTCAGCCCGGTCCACCGGGTCGAGTATCACGTCGAGAACACCCGCGTCGGCCAGCGGACCAACTACGACAAGCTCATCCTCCGGATCTGGACCACCGGCGTCATCAACCCGGAGATGGCCCTCGTCGAGGCCGCCAAGATCCTGCGGAAGCACCTGAACCCCTTCGTCCAGTACAACGAGCCGGGCCCCGGCCTCCCCAGCGAAGCCGGCCCCTACGACGGCAACCAGTACGCCCCGCTCGACGCCGAACTCGAGCGCAAGCTCGACATGAGCCTCGCCGAGCTGGAACTCTCCGTCAGGGCCACGAACTGCCTGGAGAGCGAGGGTATCACCACCGTCCGCCACCTGGTGACCCGCTCCGAGGATCAACTGCTGAACGTCCGCAACTTCGGCGAGACGACCCTCAAGGAGGTCCGGGCCAAGCTCCACGAGATCGGCCTCGACCTGGGCATGAACGTCCCCCCCAAGAGCTGACCGGCCTTCGCGGCGTGCGACCGGCCCCCGGCCCGCGGATCGTGCGGCCGGTCCCGTATCTCGAAGATCCCTCGATCAGATAAGAAATCGCCATGCGTCACAAGAAAGCCGGCCGCAAGTTCAAGCGTTCCCCCGAACACCGCCGCATGCTCCTGCGCAACCTGGCCACGGCGCTCCTGGAGCACGGCAAGATCACGACGACCGTCCCCAAGGCGAAGGAACTCCAGCCCTACGTCGAGAAGCTCATCACCCTCGCCAAGGGCGGCTTCAAGCTGGATCCGTTCCGTCGCAGCCTGGCCGTTCTGAACAGCAAGGCGGTGGCCTACAAGCTGTTCCATGAGATCGGCCCCCGGTTCGCCACCCGGCCCGGCGGCTACACCCGCATCTACAAGCTCGCCAAGGTCCGGCAGGGCGACGCCGCCGAGATGGCCGTCATCATGCTGCTCGGCGAGGACGAGACGATCAAGGCCCCCTCCCGCCCCGTCGTGGCGGAAGCCGGCGCCTGATCGGCCGCGAATTCAGGGGCGTCCGGCTTCATCCCGGACGCCCCTTTTCTTTTCCCGCCGGGACGCCCCGCCATGAGCCGCGACCCGAACTGCATCTTCTGCAAGATCGTCGCCGGGGAGATCCCCTCGACCCGCGTCCTGGAGACCGATCGTGCGGTCGTCATCCTCGACATCAATCCGGTCGTCAAGGGGCACGTCTTGATCATCCCTCGCGATCACTATCCGCAACTGCGCGACCTGCCCGATGAACTGGCCGCGCACGCGGGCTCCTTGCTGCCTCGTCTCGCTCGGGCGGTCGTTTCGGCTGTCAGGGCCGAGGGGTCGAACGTCATCATCAATAGCGGCGGCGTGGCCGGCCAGACGATCGACCATTGTCACTGGCACGTCATCCCACGATTTGACGGCGACCCCGTCCACTGGCCCTGGCCGCACCAAGCCTATTCCGGTGACGAGATGGCCCGCACCGCCTCTCGAATCACCGACCTCTTGGATCCGGCCTGACCATTTCGCCCTTTCCTTCGATCGGGCCATCCTTCCGGAGGCTCGATGAGGCTCGGACCTGCGGCGCGATCCGAGGGCCGGTGCCCTGACGCCGCGACTGGGCGACCGAGCGCGACCGACCTCCCCCCTCCTCGGCAGTCGAGACCATCGGTCTCTCTTCCGAGTCGCGCCCTCGGCCCTCGGCCCTCGGCCCTTGTCCGAGGCCGTCTCGCCCTCCATCAGCACACGACTTAAGGCGGTCGTGTCGACGGATTGGCGGTGGCGATTTTCATTCTTTGGAATGCACCATCGGGAACTCGGGCGATAGGAAGGGCACCGACCGCCGGGCGGATGGCCAGTCCTGACGTGATGCCGCGACGGCTTCCGCACGCATGCGCACTCGCCCGTGCGATCCAATCTGGGAAGAATCTCCTTTTCCCTCTTGACTTGGACACCTGGTGTGCAAGACGCGTCGGTCGCCTTTCTTGGTCCTTAGGACGTGGATTCTGCGAAAAGAGGCAATCCTTGAATGCCGATCGCACGGGAAATGGAAGAGAATATGTGTAATGGCGATCAGTAGTCTGGTGGGAAAGGTCTCGTGTCCTAACTGCTAAATCGATGCCATGTTACAGGAATCGCAAGTGTGTCGGTCGGGCTGTCGGAAAACTTGACGGTCTTTGTCCGCGGGCTATAATTTTGTTGAAACCGCCGACAACCAGACGATGGGCACAAGAGCAGAGGCGCGGGACGTCAGCGATCTCGTACGTCGAGAACGGTGGCGGCAACCAGGGATCCGGGTTCGCGCCGGAATGATCAGGAGAATCCCGTGCCCAGGCCATCCGATGCCACGAAAGCCGCTATAAAAAACGCGGTGGACATCGTGAAGCTTGTAGGCGATTACGGGCTTTCCCTCCACCGCGCCGGCTCGCGTTACAAGGCGGCCTGTCCCTGGCACGACGACCGCCATCCCTCCCTGGAAGTGAACCCCGATCGGCAGACCTTCAAATGCTGGGTCTGCAACATCGGGGGCGACGTATTCGAGTTCGTGCAGCGGATGGACCGCGTCGAGTTCCCCGAGGCGTTGCGGACGCTGGCGGAACGGGCGGGGGTCGCCTTAGACGACCCGGGCGCGGCGAAGCGGGCGGAAGGGCCGTCGCGGGCGGACCTCGGGGCGGTGCTGGCTTGGGCGGAAGGGCTGTTCGAAAAGGCTTTGGAGAAGGACGCGTCGGCTCGGGCTTATGTCGGGGGGCGTGGGCTGACGGCGGAAACGGCGAGGCGGTTTCGCCTGGGGTACGCCCCGGACGAGTCGGGCTGGCTGTTCGAGGAGGCGCGGCGGAAGGGGTATTCGAAGGATCTGTTGGAGAAGGCCGGCCTGGCGACCTCTGCGGAGGATTCGCCCGGCAGGGCCCACGCGAGGTTTCGGGGTCGGCTGATCTTTCCGATTCACGACGAGAGGGGCCGTCCGGTGGGGTTCGGCGGGCGGATCCTGGCGGAAGCGGAGCGGGCGGCTTCGTCTCGGGGGTTTCGTGTCGCAAAATATGTTAACAGCCCCGAGACGGCCCTCTTCCAGAAGCGTCGGCTCCTCTACGCCGCGGATCTCGCGAGGGCCGCATGTCGCGAGGCGGGCTGGGTCGCGGTGATGGAAGGGTACACCGACGTGATGGCGGCGCACCAGGTCGGGCTTCAGAACGTCGTGGCGACGTTGGGGACCGCGTTCGGCGACGAACACGTCCCCCTGCTGCGGCGCCTGGCCGACCGGGCGTGCCTGGTCTACGACGGGGACGAGGCGGGGCAGTCCGCGGCGGAGCGGGCGCTGGAGATCTTCCTCGGGCATGAGCTGGACGTGCGGGTGCTGTCGCTCCCCTCGGGCCTGGATCCTTGCGACTTCCTCTTGAGCGAAGGAGCCGACGCATTCCGGACGCTGGCCGCCGAGGCCCTGGATCCGCTGGCCTTCGTGCTCGACCGGGCGCGGGCCCGGTTCGACCTGGACTCGATCGACGGGGCCCGGCAGGCCTCGGAGTGGGTCCTGGGCGTGCTGGCCCGAGTGCCGCCGGCGACGCCCGGCTCGGCCCAGGACGTCGCGCTGAAGAAGGCGCTCGACAAGCTGGCGTTCGCCCTTCGGTTGCCGGTTGGCTCCCTCCAGAAGCGGCTGAAGGCCCTGCGGCCCGCGGCGCGGCGGAAGGGGGAGCCGAAGGGGGCCGTCCCCGCGGGCGGGACGGCCGCCGGGCCCGGTGCGGCCCCGGAAGCCTCCCCCGCCGACCTGCTCCGGGCGATGGACGCCGTCGACCGGGAGCTCGCCGCGGTGGTCGTGGGGCAGCCGGACCTGGTCGCCTCGCTCGTCATCCGCGTCCCGCCCTCCTTGATCCGCGACGATGTGGCCCGAATGATCCTCGACGCCGCCTATGAAATCCACGGCCGGGGGGAGAGCCCGGCGTGCGAAACGCTCCGGGACGAACTCGAAGACCCCGGGGCCCGGGCGGTGGTCGAATACCTGAACAACCTGCAAGAAGGCCTGGAAAGACCCGAACTTCACCCCCTGGACGTGGTCCAGTTCCCCATCGGGACCTGGACCGACCGCCTGGAAGGCGTGCTCGCCCTGTTCGCCGAACGAGAGCGTCTGTCTCGCTTGCAGGACCTCAAGCAGGCCCTCGACGAGACCGACAAGCAGGCCGAGCCCGACGCCTATCGGGCCCTGCAACTGGAATACCGAAGACTACTGACCCAGCGGGCTGGGACCTCGAATAAGAAGAACGCGCGTCCCGATCCGACGTATCGTGCGTGAGGGAGGAATGATGGATAAGCTGGACGAGGGCCTCAAGGCCCTCCTCGAACTGGGCAAGCGACGCGGTTTCCTGACTTTTGATCAGGTGAACGACGTCCTGCCCGACGATCCCAACAGCCCCGAGCGCATCCACGGCCTCCTCGAGACCCTCGACGAGCTGGGCGTCGAGCTGGTCAACGAGGACGAGGCCGAGGCCCGCCTGCTGGCCTCCGGCGAGCTGGACGACGAGCCCGAGGACCTGATCGAAGAGGCCGAGGAGGAGGAGAACGAGCTCACCCCCGAGGAGCTCGAGGACATCTCCCGCCGGATCGACGACCCGGTCCGCATGTACCTCACCCAGATGGGCGAGATCCCCCTGCTCACCCGCGACCAGGAGATCAACCTCGCCAAGAAGATCGAGGTCACGCGCAAGAAGTTCCGCCGCAAGGTCCTGGAGTGCCACTTCGCCCTGGCCCTGGTCGTCGACGTCCTGAAGAAGGTCGCCGAGGGCGAGCTGCCGTTCGACCGGACGGTCAAGGTCTCCGTCACCGAGAACCTGGAGAAGGACCAGATCCTCGGCCGGATGCCCCACAACCTGGCGACGCTCGCGCACCTGATGGAGTGCAACGTCCGCGACTTCAAGGCGTTCGTCCGCGACCGCGACCCCTCCTCCCGCGCCGGGCTGATCAACGACCTGAAGCGCCGCCGGTTCAAGGCCGTCAACCTGGTCGAGGAGCTGTCGATCCGGACGCAGAAGGTCCAGCCCCTGATGAAGCGGCTGGAGCAGATCGCCGTCCGCATGAACGAGCTCCTCTTCCAGCTCCGCGAGCACCGCGCCGGCCGGGGGGGCAAGGAAGACCGCGCCAACCTGGTGAAGGAGCTGAAGGACCTGATGCGGATCACGCTGGAGAGCCCCAAGAGCCTCAAGCGCCGCGTCGAGGTCATGAACTCCCGCTTCAAGGAATACGAGCAGGCCAAGCGCGAGCTGTCCGGCGGCAACCTCCGCCTCGTCGTCTCGATCGCCAAGAAGTACCGCAACCGCGGCCTCTCGTTCCTCGACCTGATCCAGGAGGGGAACACGGGCCTGATGCGGGCCGTCGACAAGTACGAGTACCGCCGCGGCTACAAGTTCAGCACCTACGCGACGTGGTGGATCCGCCAGGCGATCACCCGGGCCATCGCCGACCAGGCCCGCACGATCCGCATCCCGGTCCACATGATCGAGACGATGTCCAAGCTCCGCAACGTCTCCAAGAAGCTCCTCCAGGAGAAGGGGCGCGAGCCGACCATCGAGGAGACGGCCAAGGCCGCCAACATCTCCGTGGAGGAGACGCGGCGGGTGATGAAGATCAGCCGGCACCCGATCTCGCTCGACCGCCCGGTCGGCGAGAGCGAGGACAGCTACTTCGGCGACTTCATCGAGGACGAGGCCGTCGAGAGCCCGATCAACGCCGCGACCCAGGAGATGCTCAAGGACAAGATCGACCAGGTCCTCAAGACGCTCACCTACCGCGAACGCGAGATCATCAAGCTCCGATACGGCCTCGGCGACGGCTACACCTACACCCTGGAGGAGGTGGGCCGGATCTTCAAGGTCACCCGCGAGCGGGTGCGGCAGATCGAGGCCAAGGCCGTCCGCAAGCTCCAGCATCCCGTCCGAAGCCGGCAGCTCGAGGGCTTCCTCGAAAGCACCGGTTGATGCGGTCCACAACCGCCGGTCACTGCGACCGGCGGTTTTTTTTTGGCCCGGACCCATCGAGCCCCCCTCACCCGACGGAGACCCGAACATGACCGCGACCGCCGACGCCCTTCGCGACCTGCACACCCTCCACCAGCGAGCCAAGGCCCTCCGCGACCGCCTCACGTCCGGGCCCAAGACCCTCGCCGCCCGCACCGCCGCCCTCGCCGCCCGCACCGCCGACCTGGAGAAGGTCCGCAAGGCCCTCCAGGACGCCCAGCTCGGCGTGAAGAAGAGCGAGCACTCCATGCAGGCCGCGCAGGCCAAGATCGACGACCTCAAGGTGAAGCTGAACCTCGTCAAGAAGAACGACGAGTACAAGGCCATCCAGAACCAGATCGCCCACGACAAGACCGCCATGGGCAAGCACGAGGACGACGTCCTCAACGGCTTCGAGGTCGTGGAGGCGAGGAAGGCCGAGCTGGCCGCCGCCGAGGCCGAGGTCGGTAAGTTCGCCGAGGAGGTCGCCGCCCTCAAGAAGACGCTGGACGACCAGGCCGTGTCCCAGAAGGCCCAGCTCGCCGAGCTGGAGGCCGCCATCGTCTCGGCGGAGGACCACATCCCGGCCGACCAGCGCGAGCAATACCGGCGGACCGTCCGACAGCTCGGCGCCGACGCCCTGGCCCCCGTCGAGGGGGGGGCCTGCCTCGGCTGCTACACGGCCGTCACCCCCCAGATGCTCAACGAGCTCATCAACCGGGACGGCCTCACCTTCTGCAAGTCCTGCGGCCGGCTCCTCTACCTGGCCGAGGGCGAGGGCGACCCCGTCGCGAAGCCCAAGCCCAAGGCCCGCTCCCGCGCCAAGGGCTGAGCGACATCGCCGTCGACGGCCAATATCGCGGCCCCCCCGGCGAAAGGACTGGCGACGACCGATCGCCCCTCTCCCGGAGGCCCCGATGAAGCCCCGAGTCCCAGTCCGCGACATCCCGCCCGAGCGCAAGGCCCTGTACTACGCGGGTATGGCCGCGGGAGCCATAGGGCTCCTGCTGTTCGTCTCGAACTTCTTCGTGATCGCGTCGGGCTTCGACGACCCGTTCGCGATGCGGGATCGCTCGGGGGGGATCGTCGCCCGGGCCTTCGGCGGGATCGTGCTCATGTGGATCGGCGGCGGGATGATGAACGTGGCGGCCCGCGGCCTGGCCGGCTCCGGCCTGAAGCTCGACCCGGAGCAGGCCCGGCGCGACCTGGAGCCGTGGTCGCGCATGGGCGGGGGCGTGGTGGCCGACGCCCTCGACGAGATCCCCGCCGCCCGTCGGTTCGTCGACGATCCCTCCGACCGGGCCGTCGAGGTCGTGCGCATCCGCTGCCCCCAGTGTCGGGCCCTCAACGAGGAGTCCGATCAGTTCTGCGGCCAGTGCGGGGGGCGGCTTTGAGGCCCGCTTGACGGAATCCGGGGCCGTCTTACGATGGCCCCATGCGATACCCGGCCGACCACAAGGCGAAGACGCGGGCGCGGATCCTGGAGGCCGCCGGGCGGCTGTTCCGGCGCCGGGGCTATCACGCCTCGGGAGTCGACGCGGTCATGAACGAGGCGGGCCTGACGCCGGGCGGGTTCTACGCCCACTTCGGGTCGAAGGAAGCCCTCCTGGCCGACGCCCTGGAGCACGCCGCCGGCGCGACGGCCGCCGGGGTCGACGCGACGCTCGGCGGCCTCAACGGACGCGCCTGGGCCGAGGGCTTCGTCGCCTACTACCTCAGCGAGTCCCACCGCGCGGCCGTCGAGGACGGCTGCCCCCTCGCCGCCCTGGCCTCCGAGGTCGCGCACGCCGGTGATCCGGTGCGCCGTACGTTCGAATCGCTCCTCCTCCGCCTGGCCGACCGCCTGGCCGAAGGCGGCCTCGATCGAGGCCGGGCCCTTGCGATCGTCGCCCTCTGCGTCGGCGGCCTCGGGCTGGCCCGGTCGGTCCACGACGACGAGCTGGCCGGGCGGATCTTGCAAGCCTCGCGCGACCTGGCGGGCGTCGCGCTGGAGCGCGGTTGAATCGAGTGCTGCGTCATGGCTTGTTTTTCGGGTGGTTCTCGCAGGCTGGGTCGCGACCCAGCCCGAGCGAGCCGCGGCCTTCTCAGGGCTGGGTCGCGATCCAGCCTACACAGACTCCCCGAAACTTCGGCCGTGACAAGGCACTATGGGGTCGGCGTCGAGGCCGCGTCGGCCTCGCGGTAGAGCCGGGCCAGCTCGACCATGATCGATTCCAGCCGCCGATAGTATTCGTCCTCGCCGAGCTTCTCCTTCTCCGCGCGGAGCGATTCCGCGTCGCGCTCCAGGCCGTCGCGGCGGTCGCGGAGTTCGGGGGAGAGGCGACGGTCGCGGTCGTTGGGGACCAGGTGGAGCTGCCGCGCGCGAAGGCCGTCCAGGGCCTTGCCGCCGGCCGGCTTCTTCGTCGCGCGCAGGCCCCGGAACCAGCCGGCGGGCGTGCCGAGCTTGTCGCCGTCGTCGTCGATCAGGGCGTGCTCGGTCGCCAGCCGGGACTTCGTCTTGTAGAACTCCTCCGTCCGGGCTCCGGCGAAGAGGAAGGCTTCCAGGAGCGAGACCTGGCCGTCCTTGTCCAGATCGGCCGCGGGGTCGGCGATCGCCTCGGCGAGGTTCAGGCCGAACCGGGCGTAGTTTTGTTCGTCGCCGCTCCGGGTCGCCGTCACGACCGTCCGCCCCGGGGCCGACAGCGCGTTGAGGAACGGGCCGCTGGACGACGCCCCGTTGACGACCGCGAGCGGTCGGGCGAACGGCTTGAGCCAGCCGGCCAGCTCGTCGGCGGAGACGTCGGCGCCGCGGAGATTGAACTTGGCCTCGCGGCCGTCGAACGTGCCGTGGCCGATCAGGACCAGCCACAGCGCCTCGCGGCCGGCGGTCGGCGTCGCCTCCAGGGCCTTGCGGAGGGCGTCGCGGTCGGGCTCGCCGGGGGATTCGGGATCCAGGCCGATCAGCCGGAAGTCGGCCGGGGCCTTCGCGGCGGCGGCCCGCCAGGCGTCGGCGGCGCGGCGGAAGTCGGCGGCGTATTCGGGCGTCCCGGACGTCCCCACGACGACGAAGACCGACGGCCGGTCGTCCGCCGTCGGGGGCTGCATCAGAAGGAGGGCCGTCGCCAGGATGAGCATGTGCGGGTCCTTCGATCGTTCAGGCGAGGCCGTTGAGCCGGCGCAGGCCCCACTCGGCGGCGAGGCAGGCGATGGCGAGCAGGAACGCGGCGGGGTGGTCCCAGAGCGGGGCCGTCCAGGGCTCGGTGATCGGCGCCCCGCGGGCGGGGAGGCCGGCGGCGAACGCTTCGAGGCCGTCGCCTTCCACCACCGCCCCGCCGGTCCTCGCGGCGAGGTCGGCCAGGAACGCGCGGTCGGGCGCGAGCCGGGCGAACTCGTCGGCCGCCGGCTGCGAGGCCCAGCCGGCCTCGGCCTCGCCGGCCGTCGAGCCGTCGGCCGCTGTCGCCGTCGCGACGACCTTGTAGCCGCCGGGGGCCTTCGGCGCGAACGTCGCCGCGTACGCGCCCGGCTCGGCCGCGACGGGCTCCGCGACGAGCGTCGCCGACTCGCCCCCCGGCAGCGCGACCTGGAGCGACGCCTTCGCGTCGGCGAGCGGCCGGTATTCGGGGTCGCGGACGCGGACGGTCAGCTCGACGGCCGGCGCGGGGGCCTCGGGCGAGGGGCGGACGGACGCTTCCACGCGGCGCGGGACGTCGGCGGTCAGCCAGCGGGCCGTCTGCCGCCACGACTTCTCCAGGTCGCTCTCCGCCGGGTCCTTCCGCCGCATCCCCCAGCGCCAGAGGTCGCCGATCAGCAGCGCGGCCACGCGCCCCTTGCCAAAGTTCTGCGCCGCCAGCGCCGGGGCCTTCGCCCCCTGCGGGTCCGTGACCTCCTCCAGGACCATCGCCCCCGGCTTGAGCCGGCCCACGCGGCTGAGGGTGCGGAACGAGGGCATCGCGGCGAGGCGCTCCATCTCCTCCGCCTCCGTGGCCCGGGTCCGCACCCAGGGTTCGAGCATCCCCTCGCGCGTGAGGCCCAGCCGGAGGTCGGCGGCGTCGACGGGCTCGCCGCGATCCGTGAGGTAGAACGGGACCATCTCGCCGACGGCCGTGCGGTCGTAGCCGCCGTCGGCGAACGAGTCCGGCCCGCCGAGCATCAGCAGGCCGCCGCCGCGGATCGACGTGAAGTTGCGCAGCAGGGCGAGCTGGTCGGGCGCGAAGAAGCCCGCCTCCAGGTCGTCGATGACGATCGCGTGGTAGCGGTACAGGTCCTCGGCCGTCTTCGGGAAGCCGTCGCGCAGCTCGGCCTCGTCGAGCGTGTCGAGCCGGACGATGACGGGCTTGTCGGCCTCGGACGTCTCGGCGTCGGCGTCGTTGAAGCCCTCGAAGAACTTGTTGGCCCGGCCGCCGGCCGCCTGGAAGTCGAACTTCGGCTGCTTCTTCGCGATCCGGATCATGCCGACCAGGCTGATCTGCGGATCCCCCTGGAGCGCATGGTGGAGGAACTTGTACTCCCAGTTCGGCCGGCCGCCGACGTACAGGATGCGATATTCGCCCCCCCCCTGGTCGACCGCCACCAGCCGCTCGTTGTTGGCGAGCGTTTGCTCGGTCGACGGCGGCGCCCCCTCGGCCTTCGGCTCCTCGTCGGCGGGGAAGGCTCGCACGCGGTAGAACGAGACGCCCCGGCTCGCGGGGCGGAACTGGAAGCGGAAGCTCAGGGGCTTGCTTTCGGCCGGCGCCGCCTCCCGCTGGCGCTGGACCTCGGCCCCGGCCTCGTCGAGCAGGACGGCGACGATCGGCCGCCCCTGGAAGCCGACGGCCGCGACGTCGGCCCGGACGACGATCGGGGCCGACTCGAAGTTCGTCTGGCTGACCGAGACGTCGCGCACGCCGACGTCCCGCGCCACGCCGGGCGACGGCGGGATCACGGGGTAGATCGGCGGCAGGCCGGCGACGTCGATCTCGCCGGCGTCGGTGCGGAGGCCGTCGGTGAAGACGATGGCCCCGGCGAGCGGGCGGCCCTTGAACCGCTTCGCCAGCGAGCCGAGCGCGGGGCCGATCGCCGAGCCGGGGCCGTCGAAGGCGAGGCCGTCGAAGTCGTCGACGGATCGCAGGTGGGTGTCGAAGGCGTAGCCGCGGACGTCGAAGTCCTGGCCCAGCCGAGCGCGCCAGGGCTCCTCGCGGCGCAGGCGGTCGCGGAGCCAGTCGCCGCGAGTCGTTTCCGAGCCGTCGTCGCGGAGTTGGAGGCTCTGGCTGGCGTCGGCCAGCAGGGCGATCGTGTTGGCCCCCGGCCGCGGCCGGCTCCCCGAGAGGAGCGGCTCCAGCACGATCACGGCGAGCGTCGCGAACGCCAGCGCCTTGAGCGCCGCGCACGCCGCCTTCACGCCGCCGCCGGCCCGCGCGCGGGCGTAGCTCCACGCGACGAGAGCCAGGCCGAGGGCCGCGAGCCCGGCGGCCCAGGGCCACCACGACGGCTCGCCGAGGACGATGGAGGCTCCCGTCATCGCCCGCTCCCCAGCCGCTCATAGTAGCGCCGGACGCCCTCGGCGAACCGCGGCGGCACCGGGTCGCGGTCGATCGGGACCAACGAATCGGGCTCCTCGCGGCGGCGTACCTCCTCGGCGATCCGGTCGCGAAGCTCGCGGATCGGGTCGACGGCGCCGAGCTTCAGCTCGGCCCAGTCCGGCTCCTTCGCGTGCCTGCGGAACTCCTCGCGGGCGCCGCGGACGCGGTCGCGGATCCGGGCGGCCTCGGCGCGAAGCTCGGGGTCGTCCAGGATCTCCTCCACGTCGCGCATCCGGTCGGACCACTCGCGGAAGCCCTCGCCGCGGATCGGCCCGCCCGGTCGCGCCGGCCCGCCGGGCCCTCCCGCGAGGCCGTCCATCAGGCGATCCCCCGCCGACGGGTTCCGGCCTCCTTGCCCCCCCTGGCGTCGCCCGCCGTCGGGTTGCTCGCCCTGCTGGCCCTGCTGCCCTTGCTGCGGTTCGCCCTCGGGCTGCTCGCCCGGCCGCTCGCCCTGGCCTTGCCGTCGTTCGCCGGCCTGGCGCTCGCCTTGATCCGGCTCATCGGGGCGTTGGCCTCGCCCCCCCTGCCCCGGTCGCGGCTCTCGCCCTGGCTGGGGCTCGTCCGCTTCGCCCGGCTCGCGACGGCCGCCGCCCTGCCGCGCCTCCTCGCCCTCCCGGGCTTCGCGTCCGGCCCGGCCTTCGCCGGGGCGATCCTGTCGCGGCTCGCCCGGCGGGCCGGCCTGGTCGGGCGCGGCCTGGGCGATCTCGCGGTCGAGCTGGTCGGCCAGGTCTTCGACCTCGTCCTGGGCGCGGCGGAGGGCGGCGACCTCGTCGCCGAGGATGCCGCGCGCGGCCCGCTCGACCCCCTGGCGGAGCTGGTCCAGGCCCTCGCCGGCGCGGCGGGAGGACTTCGCGGCCTCCTCGGGGACGCCGAGCCGGGCCAGGCGCTCGGCCTCGCGGAGGGCTTCGGGGACGGCCTGCTCGTCGGCCTTGCGGGCGGCGTCGTACAGCGACTTGGCCAGCAGCGGCTCCGACTCCTCGGCCTCCTGCACGGTCCCCCTCATCCGGTCGACGAGCTTTTCCAGGTCCTCGCGCTGGCGCGTGAACTCCTGCTCGATCCCCTTCCGGTCGGCCGAGTCGCGGAGCGAGTGCGCGGCCTCGGCCTGATCGGCCTCCAGGCGCTCGGTCAGCTTCTCCTGGTCCTGGTCCAGCTTGCGGGCCTGGTCGCGCATCTGGGCCAGGTCCTCCGAGAAGCGGCCGGCCGACTCCTTGCGGAGGTCTTCGCGGACCTGATCGAGCGTCTCGCCGGCGCGGGCGCCCTCGGTGAGGGCCTCGGAGATCCGATCCTGGTCGAGGGCCTCGGAGGCGCGGCGCAGGTTCTCGCGGCCCTGCTCCACCTGCTGCCGGGCGTCGGCCATGCGGTCGCGGTTCGGCTCCTGCTCCATGCGCTCGCGAAGCTCGTCGGCGTCGCGGAGGATCTGGCGCTGCTCCTCGCGGAGCCGCTTGAGCTGGCGCTCGGCCTCGCGGCGGGCCTCCTCGTCCTTCGCGGCTTCGAGGGCCGATTGCAGCTCCTTCAGCCGCTTCCCGAGGTCTTCCTGACGCCGCGCCAATTCGCGGAGCCGGCTGGCGACCTGGCGGGCCTCGCGCCGCTGCTTCGCCTCCTCCGAGGTCTCCTCCGCGCGGGCCTGCCGCTGCTCCTCGAACCGATTCTCGTCCTCCGACAGCTCCAACTGGTCGAGCTGCCGCTGCGAGGGCGACCCGGCCTGCCGCCCCGACTGGCTGCGGCTCCGGCTGCGGCTGACCTGGAACTCCCGCGCCCTCAGCTTCAGCAGCGCCTGGTACGCCGCCTGTTCCGACGCCAGCGCCGGCTTGAGCGCCGCGGGGTCGACTCCGGTCCCCGCCGCGGCCAACTGCTGCACGGCCTCGCCCATCGCCTTGACCGCGGCCTCCAGGTGCTTCTTCGAGCCCTCGTCGCGGAGTTGCCGGGACATCGCCCCGGCCTGCTCGATGGCCGACTGCTGCGACTCCCGCAACAGCTTCACGTCCTCGGCGAAGGCGTCGGTGGGCTTCGCGCCGGTCTCGCGGCGGATCACCTTCCAGGTGCCGTTGACGACCTGCTTCTGCAACTCCGCGAGCTGTTCCGCCTGCTGGGCCTGGCCCCCCTGCTGCTCCTGCTGTTCCTGCGACGCGCCGGAGGATTGCTCGCCCTGGCGGAAGATCTCCTCGAAGTGGCGGACCTCGGCGAAGAACATGTCCCCATCGGCGCGGCGGACGGCGCCGTCGGGGCCGACGTCCTCGGCCCAGGCGAAGTAGCTGACCAGCTCGTCGGGCGCGGCCTTCAGGGATTCGAGGTCGAGCATGTGCTCGTATTCGACCTTCTTGATCGCCCGGCCCTCGGCGTCCGGGCCGGCGACGACGACCTCGCGAGGCTCGGCGCCGGCGTGCGTGAACGTGACGCCCTGGCGAACGACGCCGAAGTCGTCCTCGGCGCGGGCGCGGAGGCGAAGCTCCTCGACGGGCGAGACCCGCGCGTCCCGGCCGGGGGCGGCCATGACGATCGCCGGCGGCTTGTTCTGGATCGCGTTGACGGCCAGGTCGGCCGGCAGCTTGTTGGCGCGGCCGTCGCGGTCGACGAGGCGGACCTTGTAGCGGTGCGAGTCGGCCAAAGTCGTCGTCGCGCGGACGGTCGGCGTCGGCTCGCCCGCGACGGGCTCCAGGGGCGTCTCGGCGCCGTCCTCGTCGACGAGCGCGGCCGTCGCGACCTCCTTGGTCAGCCGGAACGTCAGGTCGACTTTCGTCCCCTCGACGGCCGAGACGTGGCGGACATCCTCCACGACCTTCGGCTCCATCGCGGTGTAGCCGGGGAACTCCAGGCGGGCGTCGATCCGGGTCAGCTCGGGATGCTCGAACACGCGGACGCGGTACGACGGGCTGCGGCCGTCGCCGAACGCGACGTGGTACGTCAGGTCGGCGTCGACCGACTCGACCCGGCCGGCGAACGCGGGGTCCTCCAGGCTGCGGGCCATCGGCCGCGGCGAGGCCCCCTCGACGACCAGGCTCGCCGCCGCCGGCGCCCCCCGGCCGAACCGCGCGACGACCAGCAGCGGCGTCCCGCGCTCGATCTCCGCGTCGCCCGGGATCACCTCCAGGTCGCCGCTCGCCGCGACGGCCGATGGCGACCCATGCGACGACGACGGCCCCGACGCGGGCTCCGAGGACCACCCCAGCCACCCGAAGGCGGCGAGGGCCAGGACGGCCGCCGCCGCGTGGCCCAGCCGCACGCCCGCGAGCCGGGCCGGCGAGACGACGGCGCCGGCCCAGTCGTGGCGACGGCCGTGCTCCAGGGCCGCGTCGATGACCGTCTGGCGGAGGAAGTCGCGCGGGCCGTCCGCGGCGTCGGCCTCGATCGCGGTCAGCAGGCCGGCGTCGAGGTCCGGGTACGCGGATTCGACCAGGGCGGCGATCCGCTTCGGGTCGCGCCCGCCGCGCTTCACGGCCCAGGCCGAGCCCAGGCCCGAGCCGACCGCCAGGCCGGCGACCATGGCGACGACCGCCGTCGGGTGCGGCCCGGTCGCGGCGAGGGCCAGGCCGACGAGCCCCCAGGCCAGCCAGCACCACGCCAGGGCCGACAGCAGTCCCCGCCGCCGGAGCCGCCGCGCCACCTGATCGAGGACGGACCTCAACTCGTAGTTCATGCGGCCTCCGCGCGGACGGGGCGGGCGCGGTCGAGCCGCCCCGCCAACCAGGTTTCGACCACCAGGACGCCGAGCGCCGCCAGGATCAACGGCCGCCACAGCTTCTGCCGCCCCTCCAGCTCCGCCGCCTGCAACTGCCGCTTCCGATCCGGGCTTGCCGACGTCTTCACGTCGGATTGCGTCAGCCGGCACCCCGCCCGCTCCAGCGCGTCGACGCCCATCGGCTCGGTGCGGCCCTCGGCCGGATCCAGGTTCACGGCGATCCGCCGCTCGCCGGCCGGCGATTCCACGACGTAGACGCCCGGCTCGTCCGCTTGCGCGAACGCCGTCGCGCCCGGATCGACCGCGGCCGTCGAGCCGTCGGGCTTGCGGACGAGCGTCGCCCCGTCCGGCAGCGGGATCGGGTCGCCGACGCGGGTCGGGCCGACCGGGCCGGCGGCCTCGGGGCCGTCCAGCATCGCGGCGATCAGGGGGACGAACTTCGACGACCGCGCGAGCCGCCCGTCGGCCGGGCCCCAGCCGCTCGTCATGACGATCAGCCGGCCGCGGCCGACGCGCTTCTCGACGATCGCCGGGTCGCCCCCCTCGAACCGGGCGACGATGCGCGCCTCGCCGAGCGCGCCGGCCGGCAGCTTGCGGTGGCGGCGGAACCGGATCTTGGTGAAGTCGTTGAACTGGGGCGCGGCGACGGCCGCGAACAGCGGGTGGTCGAAGGCGATCTCGCCGAGCATCGCGTCGCCCTGCTGCTCGGCCTCGGCCACGTCGAACGGCGCGACGCCGGCGATCGCCGCCAGGGCCTCGGTCCGGCCGGCGGCGGGGACGGCCAGGACGGTCCCGCCGCGCCTCGCGTACTCGGCCAGCGCGGGGGCCTCGGCCGACGGGGGATCGACGGCCAGCACGACCAGCGCGGGGGGGCGGTCGGCGGCGACGGCCAGGGGCGAGCCGGGCTCGCGGCGCTCCACCGTGACGGCCCGGCCGGGCATCCCCTCGCAGGCCCGCGCCAGGTAGTAGAGCAGGCCCTCGGGGTCGTCGGACCGGTCGGGGCCGACGAACAGGACGGTGGACGGCCGCTCGGGCTCGGTCGCGACGTACAGCACGTCGTCGAAGTCGTGGGCGTCGCCCGAGAGCCGCAGCGCCGTGCGGTCGCCGGCGGGCGTCGGGATGCGGACGACGCGGCTCTCGCCGGGGGGGACGGTCGCGGGGGTCGGCGGCGTCTTAGGGTCCCCCTCCCAGGCCAGAGTGAAGGCGTCGCGGTCGGCGTCGGCGTCGTTGGAGACGCGGACGCGGAGGCCGTCGGCCCGCCCGACCTCGTCCGCGTCGACGACCCGCTCGACGGCCGCGTTCGATCCCTTCGCCCGGAGCGGTCGGACGTCGAGCGTGAGGTCGGAAGGCCAGTCGAAGTCGCCGAGGGCGTCGAGCCGGCTCCCCCGCTGGAGGTCCGAGACCAGGACGATCCGGCGCGGGGCGCGGGCCTCGTCGCGCGCGGCGTCGCCGGCCTCCTCGATCGCGCCGGCGGCGTCGATGAGCGCCTGGCCGAGCCGCGTCGACCGCCACGACGGCGCGAGGGTCTCGATGCGGGCCTTCGCCCTCGCGCGGCGGCCGGCCTCGTCGAGCGCCGACCACTCCGCGAACGTGAGGATCGGCCGCGAGGCGTCGTCGAAGGCGAGGACCGCCAGCTCGTCGCGGTGTGATCGGGCGTTGACCTCGGCGAGCGCCGCGGCGACGGCCCCGGGCCACAGTTCGCCCCGCCGCAGGCTGGCGCTCGTGTCGACCAGCACGACGACCCGCTCGCCCGGCGCGGCGGCCAGGTCGAGCGCGGCCGACTCGCGGAGGAAGGGCCGGGCGAAGGCCGCGGCGAGGATCGCCAGCGCGGCGGCCCGAAGCAGCAAGAGCGGCCAGTGCTCGAGCCGGCTCCGCTTCGACACCCGCGGCGGCGACGGCTCCAGAAACATCAGCGAGCCGAACGGCGTCTCGACCTTCGTCGTCCGCCGGATCAGGTGGAAGACGATCGGCGCGACGATCGCCAGGGCGCCCAGGACGTACAGCGGCGTGAGGAAGCTCATGCCCGCCCCCCCCGCCCCGGCCGTCGCGAGGGCCCCGCCGTCCGCAGCATCCGGGAGCGGAGGACGTCGAACAGGGCCGTCTCCAGCGGCGAGTCCGTCGTCATGGTCCGCAGCACGAACCCCAGGCCGTCGCAGGTCCGGGCCAGCTCGGCGGCGTGGGCGTCGAACCTCGTCCGGTAGCCGGCGCGGGCGGAGGCGGGGTCGATGAACAGCTCGCGGCGCGACTCCACGTCGCGGAACCGCGCGGGGGCGTCGAACGGGAAGTCGACCTCGGTCGGGTCGAGGACGCGGAGGGCGATGACCTCGTGGCCCCTCGCGTGGAGACGGGCGAGCGGGCCGCGGAGGGCGTCGGCCGGGGCGAGGAGGTCGGAGATCAGCACGATCAGCCCCCGGCGCTTGATCGTCGCGGTCAGCTCGTCGAGCGGCCCGACGAGGTCGGTCGCGGCCCCCTTCGGCTCGCGGTCGAGCAGGCCGAGGATGCGCCGGAAGTGCCCCGGCCGGTGGCGCGGGGGGAGGTAGTCGACGATGCGGTCCTCGAACGCCGCCAGGCCCACGGCGTCGCGCTGGAGGGTCAGGAAGTAGGCGATCGTGGCGGCGGCGGTCCGGGCGTATTCGCCCTTCGTCACGCCGCCCGAGCCGTAGGCCATCGACCGGCTGGAGTCGACGACGAGGTGGCAGCGGAGGTTGGTCTCGTCCTCGAAACGCTTGACGAAGTATCGATCCGAGCGGGCGAACAGCCGCCAGTCCAGGTGTCGGGGGTCGTCGCCGGCCGTGTAGGGGCGGTACTCGCTGAACTCCACCGAATAGCCGTGGTAGGGGCTGCGGTGGATCCCCTTGAGGAAGCCTTCCACGGCCGCCCTCGCCCGCAGTTGCAGGCTCTTGATGCGGAACAGGGCCTGGGGGTCGACGGCGGGCCGGGGGCGGTCGGTCAACGGATCGGCTCCTTGACGTGTTCGAGGAGGCGGTCGATGACCGAGTCGACGGTGACGCCGTCGGCCTCGGCGCGGTAGCCGAGCAGGACGCGGTGGCGGAGCGTGGGGTGGGCCAGCGCCCGGACGTCGTCGACGGCGACGTGGAACCGGCCCGAGAGGAGCGCCCGGGCCTTGGCCCCCAGGACCAGCGATTGCGGGGCGCGGAGGCCGGCGCCCCAGCTCACCCACTCGTTGACGAACCTCGGCGCGTCGGGCCCCGGCCGGCTGGCGGCGGCGAGCTTCACGGCGTAGCGGACGAGGGGCTCGGCGACGGGGACCTTGCGGACGACCTCGTGGAACTCCAGCACGTCCTCGCCGCTGAACAGCGGCTCCACCTTCTCCGGCCTGCCGGACGTGGTCTGCTGCACCACGGCCACCTCGTCGTCCTCGGGGAGGTAGTCCACCACCACGTTGAACAGGAAGCGGTCGAGCTGGGCCTCGGGGAGCGGGTAGGTCCCCTCCATCTCGATGGGGTTCTGCGTGGCCAGGACGAAGAACGGCTCCTCCAGCGGGTAGCGGACGCCGGCCGCCGTGACCTGGTGCTCCTGCATGGCCTCCAGCAGGGCGGCCTGGGTCTTGGGGGGCGTGCGGTTGATCTCGTCGGCCAGGATGACGTTGGCGAAGATCGGCCCTTTGACGAACTGCATCCGGCGGCGGCCGTCGCCGGCGTCCTCCAGGATCTCGGTCCCGGTGATGTCCGCCGGCATCAGGTCGGGCGTGAACTGGATGCGCCGGAAGTCCAGGTGGAAGACCTGGGCGATGGTCCGCACCAGCAGCGTCTTGGCCAGCCCCGGCGCGCCGGTGATGAGGCAGTGGCCGCCGGCGAACAGGGCGGTCAGGAGCTGGCTCGTCGCCTCGGCCTGGCCGACGATCACCTTGGCCAGTTCGCGCTCGATGCGGGCGCGGCCCTCGTGGATCTTCCCGACGATCCGCCTCTCGTCCTCGTAGGTGTCGACCGCTTGCGTCACGAGGGCCCCTTTCGTTCCGGCTGGGCTGCGTCAGTGGGTCATGGCGTAGGTGACGATGTTGATGCCCATGGGGTACGACTTCTTCACGGCGAACTCCTGGAAGTACGACGGGTCTTCCCCCTCGCGCTCCCAGCCGTCGCCCAGGTCGGTGTTGTGGCAGATGATGACCATCAGCCGGCCCTGGTCGTCGGAGATCCCCTTGTAGTGGACCTCGCGGGCCCCCGGGCCGTGGCGGTCCTCCCAGGTCTCGCCCGTCTCCAGCCAGCTGTGCATGCTGGGGACCTGGGGCCGCTCCGTGAGCTTGTAGACGCACTGGAAGACCGGGTGCTCCAGCGGCAGCTCGACGGGCTCGCGGTCGGGGAAGACGCGCCGGATCTCGCGCTCGAAGTTCTCGTACTGCCAGTCGCCCCAGAAGTCGTCGACCATCAGGAAGCCGCCGTTGAGCAGGTGGCGGCGGAGGGCGACGACCTCCTCCTCCTCGAAGACCAGGCCGCCGGGCTCGATCATATAGAGGAAGGGGTAGTCGAACAGCTTCTCATCCGTCAGGTCGACGATGACGGGGTTCGGGTTGACCTTCAGCGAGGTGAGCTGCTGGAGCCGGTACGAGAAGTTGAGATCGCTGTCGGGCCAGTCGGTTTCCCAGCCGCCGCCACCGCCGCCGCGACGCCCCCAGCCCCGGCCGCCGTAGGAGCCGTACCGGACGCGGGCGAAGGTGAAGACGTCCTCCGGGAAGCGGTCCAGGACGTCCCAGTCGGGGACGCCGCGGCGATCGTCGAGGGGGGCTCTTCGGCCGCCGAACGGCCCTCGTCCGCCGAACGGGCCCCCGAACGGAGGCCGTCCGCCGCCGAACGGGCCGCGACCGCCGCCGGGCATGCCGGGGAACTCTTGCGAGAGCGCCGCGCCGGCGGCGAGGGCGGCGAGGAGGGCCGACCCCAGGATCGTGCGGCGGCGACGGCTCATGGGGCCTCCGCCAGTTCGAGGAGCAGCCGGTGGGCGTCGAGGAACCGGGGGGCGTCCTCCAGCGCCTTGAGGGCCTCGCGGCGGGCCTCGTCGCGGCGGCCGGCGGCGGCGAGGAGCCGGGCGAGGCGGTGGTGGACGCCGGCCGGGTCGGCGTCGTCCAGGGTCGCGAGCGCCCGGCAGGCGGCGACGGCCTCGTCGCGGCGGCCCAGGTGCTCGGCGGCGTCGGCCAGGGATCGGTAGGGCGCCGGGACGAGCGGGTCGACGTCCAGCAGGCGGCGGGCGTTCCGCGCCACGGCCTCCCAGTCGCCGGCCGCCGCGGCCAGGTCGACGAGCCGTTGGAAGACGGGGGTCGCGTCGCCGTCGCGGGCGGCCAGCTCCTCCAGCGCGGCCCGCTCGGCGGCGGCGTCTCCCTTGTGGCGGTGGACCTCGGCCAGCAGCATGTAAGCGTTCTCCTCGCCGACGTACTCCGGGTCGAGGGCCCGGTATTCGGGCAGGGCCGCCTCCGCCTCGGCCCACTTCCCCTCGGAGACGAGCCGGGCGGCGTGGCGACGCCGGCCGGGGTGGTTCTTCGGATGGGCCCGGACCCAGGCGGCGAGGGCGGCGGAGTCGGCGTCTTCGGGCAGTTCCAGCGGCTCCCACGTCGCGCCGGCCTCGGCCTTCCCGCGGGCGAAGGCGGCGAACTCGGCGTCTAGTTGTTGGAGCGTCGTCCCCGCCCGCGCCGGCAGGGCTTCGTCCAGATTCTTGCCGGCGCCCAGGTCTTCCAGCAGGCCGCGGAGGGCGGGGAAGCCGGCCTTCTCCACCAGGAACTCCACGGCCAGGGCCGATTCCAGGTAGGCGAGCTGGACGTCCTGGTGGGTCTTCGCCTCCAGGAAGGCCGAGCTGAGCCGGCTGAGCGGGACGACCTGCCCTTCCAGGATCGCCGCCCGCATCGCGGCGCTCGGCCGCATCGCCCAGGCCCGGTCCCTGCGGCCCTCCTCGTACACGGACGTCCCCTCGCTGAGCCACCGCGGCATCGTGTTCCGGGTCTTCGCCAGCGTGACGGCATGGCAAAGCTCGTGCCACAGGACGGCCCGCCAGTTCGACGGCCGCTCCCCCTGGGCCGCGGCGCTGACGGCCGTGATCACCGGGCCGAAGCAGACGCCGAGGAGCCCATCGCCCCCGGGCAGGCCGAACGTCCGGACGGCGAACTCCTGCTTGCGCGGGAATATCTCGACGTGAAGGGGGCTCGGGGGCGGCGAGCCGTACCGCTCGGCGAGCGTCGAGCGCGCCTCCTTCAGCAGGGCCAGGACGTCGGCCCCGTAGAGGTCGGCCTCGCGCGGGTCCATGCGGACGACGATGCCGTCGGACTCGATGGTGCGGAACTGGGCCAGGCGGTCGCGGAGGGTGGTGAGGTTGTAGGCGACCACGTTATAGCCGTCGGCGGCGAAAACTTCGTCGACCAGCTTCCAGCCCTCGTCCTCCCGGCCGAGCCGCAGCAGGGTCTCGGCGAGCTGCACCTTGATGGGGAGCGACCCGGCGTCGAGGCCCAGGGCCCGCCGGAGGTAGGTCTCGGACTCGGCGAAGCGGTACTTCTGGGCGAGCTTGCGGCCGACGAGGGCGTCGACGTCCGGGTTCCCCGCCCAGGGTTCGAGGGCCTTCGCGCGGGCGGCCTCCTCCCCCTCGCGGTCGTTCTTCAGGTGGGCGAGGACGGCGCGGAAGGCCCCGGCGCGGGGCTCGCGGGGGTTGACGACGTCGACCTCGTCGAGCGTCGCGGCGGCCTCGGCGTAGCGCTCGCCGTCGACCAGGCCGTCGACCTTCAGGAGCAGGGCCTCGACGGACCGCGGGTTGATCTTCAGGGCGTCTTCCAGCGCCGCGGCGGAGGCGGCGCGGTCGCCTTCCGCGAGGGCCCGGGCGCGGAGGAGATGGAACGCGGGGTCCTCGGCGGCGTCGGGCGGGGCGGCCTTGAGGGTGTCGGCGGCGAGGGCGTAGTCCTGCTTGTCCAGGGCCAACTCGGCGGCGGCGTAGAAGCCGTCGGCCAGCTCGGGGGCCTGCTTCATGGCGGGGTCGTAGAAGCGTTCGAGCACCCGTTTGGGGTCGGCCCCGCGGAGGAGCAGGTACCGGCCCAGGGCGACGCGGCCCTCGGGCGAGTTGTAGCGGTCGGGGTTGTTGATGAGGATCCGCTCGATCAGCCCGGCCGAGGCGGCGATGGGCCCGTCCTCGCGCGCCCGGGCGTCGGGATCGAAGCGGAGGGCGTCGCGGGCGAGCAGGTGGAGCGTCAGGCTCGCCGGATATCGCCCGATCCCCGCCGACAGCGCGGCGACGGCCTCGGCGTACCGGCCGCGGGCCATGTCCGATCGGGCCTTGAGGGTGAACCAGGAGTCGCCGCGCCAGCCCTGCTCCATCTCCTTCGCGGCCATCGCGGCGCACTCGTCGTATCGGCCGGCCCGGAAGAGGCGGGTCGCCTCCTCGACGTCCGCGGCCGGGGCGACGGGGACCGAGACGAGGCACGCGAACGCCGTGGCGATCCGGCGGATCGCCCGGGACGACGAGGAACGATGCGCCATCCAGCCCCTCCCTCCGGGAAGCGATGCGGGTCCTTTCCTCGCGGCCCATGATAGCCCAGGCGGGCCCTCGGCCGGCAACCGAAAAGTCATCCGACTACCGGAACGTATGGATGTTCATGTCAAAACGTCAGCACCACCTTGCCGAACGAGGCGTTGGAGGCCAGGTGCTCGTGGGCCTTGCGGACGTCGTCCAGCGGGAACGTGGAGTCGAGGACGGGCCTGACCGCGCCGCGTTCGAGCCAGGGGAGGACCGTGGCGGCGAAGAGGCGGGTGGCGGCGATCTTCTCCTCCAGCGGCCGGGCGCGGAGCGTCGTGCCGACGACCGTCGCGCGGCGGGCGAGGAGGGCGTTCAGGTCGAGTTCGGCCTTCGTCCCGGTGAGCAGGCCGACGACCACGATCCGGCCCCGCTTCGCCACGGCCTTCAGGTTCTCGGCCAGGGCCTTCGCGCCCAGCAGGTCGAGGATCACGGGGACCCCCTCGCCGCCGGTGTGGCGTCGGACCTCGTCGGCGAACTCGCCGGAGGGGTTGGCCACGGCGACGTCCAGGCCGAGGGCCTTCGCGCGGTCGAGCTTGTCGGCCGTGCGGGAGGTGCCGATGGTGGTGCAGCCCATCGCGCGGGCGACCTGCACGGCGGCCGTGCCGACGCCGCTGCCGGCCGCGTGGATCAGCACGGCCTCGCCGGGGGCCAGCCCCCCCTGGGTGGCCAGGGCGTCGTGGGCGGTGAGGAACGCTTCCGGCGCCGCGCCGGCCGACGCGAAGTCGAGGGCGTCGGGGATCCTCGCGAGCATCCGGGGGTGGGTCGTCAGGTATTCCGCCTGCGCCCCCCCCGCGACGATCCCGAAGACGCGGTCGCCCACCTTCGCCTGGCCCTCGGCGTCGGGGCCGACGGCCTCCACCACCCCGGCGAACTCCAGGCCGGGGATGTCGGCCGGCACCCCCGGCGGCGCGGGGTACAGGCCCCGGGCTTGCAGCAGGTCCGCCCGGTTCAGCGCCGCGGCGTGGACCCGGACCAGCACGCTTTCGCCGCGGGCCTCGGGCCTGGGGACGTCCTCGACGTGCAGGACCTCCGGGCCCCCCTTGCCTTTGATGACGACCGCCTTCATCGCTGCCACCCTCCCGAATTCCCGGGCCCGGACGCTTCGCCGGTCGGTCGGCCATCGCCGCAAGTTGCGTTCACCGGGCTTGCGCCAGTCTACGGCCCCGGGCCCTTCGTCCGTAGCCGGGTTGGGTTTGATCGGAGGAAGCGGCATTCCTGTTTTGGCGTCGCAAGTCGTTTGGAGATCGATTGTTGGTGTCGGTTGAACTTTGGGTTCGCTCGTTGAAATCGATGAGTCGTTGCTCCGTCGAAAACCTCGGGGTGCGAGGATGAATCCCCCCTGCTCCCCCGAGGCTCGCGGTGCCAGGGGTTCGGCGGCGAGGTCCGATCCGACGATGTCCGATCCGACGATCGGGCCCGATGGGATTGGGCGCGCCATGGCCCGGCCCGAACTCGGGGATCGGTCCCCCGGGCCGGTCGCTCTCTCGTGCGGGTTGTCAAAGAGCCTGCAGGAGCCTCGATCATCCATACGGTCCGCGGGGGGGACGGCGAGATTTCAGGAATCCCCGCAAGGTCGCCATCAAAATGTTGGTCGCGCCGGGATTGGGGCGTCCATGCCGATGGGATTCGGAAACATGCCCGCAGCCCCCCTGGATAAAGCGCTGCATGCGTGCATAATGAATGCGGCGGCATCGGAAGGACCCCGATCGGGAAGGGGCCTCGGGCCGCGCCTCCCCCAGGCCAGGGCTCGTGCATGATCGTCGTCGACCTGAAGGTGGGCGGGCTCGCGACCGCCGTGACCGCGTCGAAGTCCCGTCGGGCCGCCTCGCGTCGACGGCCGTCGCTGCGGCCCCGCCCGGAGTTGTTGGAAGGCCGGCGGCTGCTCGCCGCGACGGGCCCGTACGTCTTCCAGGCGGAATTGACGGCGGCCTCGCCCCCGGTCGACGCCGACCTCGGCGGGTCGGTGGCCGTCTCGCAGGACGGGGGGACGATCGCGGTCGTCTCGTCCTCCCGCGTGGGGGATGCGGGCTACGCCGGGCCGGGGCGCGTCGCGATCTATACGAAGGAGGACGGCTCCTGGTCGACCCGGGCCGTCCTCGCGGCCCCCGACCTTGAAGGGGGGCCCTGGTCCACGCGGGCCGTCGCTATGAGCGCGGACGGCGGCCGCGTGGTGTTCTCGACGTCCGGCGAAGGCTCCCACGACCCGGTGGTCCTGAGCGTCTACGACCGATCGGGCGAGGAGTGGACGTCGACCCAGACGATCACGATCCCCGACGGCGGCTCCCAACGCGCCCTGGCGTTGAGCGGCGACGGCCGCGTGATTGCGGTCGGGTCGCCGTCCGGCGTGGCCGACGACCCCATGACGAAGGGCCTCGTCCGCGTCTTCACGGATGCGGCGGGGACGTGGTCCCAGGCGGCGGAGCTGTACGACACCGGCGCGGGCTTCAACGACCTCGCGGGGATCTCGGTCTCGCTGTCGGGCGACGGCCGGACGCTGGCGATGGGCGTCCGGAACCCGGCGGACGTGCCCGGGGCCGTCGACGTCTTCGAGGACGTCGGTTCCGGGTGGGTCCTGTCCGACCGGCTCGTGGCGTCGGAGGAATACCTTCAGGGGCCGGCGACGGCCCTGAGCGCGGACGGCCGGCGGCTGCTGGCGGGGGGCGTCCAGTACGACCCGGTCGAGGGGAGGGTGAACGCGAGGGCCTACGCCTTCACGCGCAGCGGCCCCGGGTGGACGGACGAGGGCCTGCTGCCCGGCATCGTGGAAGACGCCGGGGGGCTGCCGCTCGCGCTGGCGATCAACGCCGACGGCAGCCGCGCCGTGGTCGGGGTCGACGGCGTCGACCTCATCCCCGGGTCGGCCTTCGTCTACGAGCGGAGCGGCTCGACCTGGGCCCGCATCGCCGAACTCGCCGACCCGGGGGCCTTCGGGGGGGGCCGGTTCGGGGCTTCGGCGGCGATCGGCGGCGGCGTCGTGGTCGTCGGCGACCCCTCGAAGGACAACGGCTCCGGAGGCGGCGCGGCGTTCGTCTTCTACGAGCCCCGGGGGTTCGAGGTCGTGACCGAGCCCGCCGACCAGGTGGGCCGCCCGCTCACGATGGTCACCTTCACGGCCGCCGCGGCCGGCGCGGAGGGCGTCACGACCCGGTGGCAGGTGAGCGGCGACGCCGGCGCGACCTGGGCCGACGTCCCCCAGGCGCTCAGCCCCTACCTCTCGTTCATCCCGACGGCGGCCGATTCCGGCAACCTGTACCGGGCGGTCTTCACCGACGCGGGCGGGGCGACGGTCGTCACCCGGGCCGCCTCGCTGACCGTCGCCGAGGCTTCGCCGCTGATCACGTTCGAGATCACCGACCCCCACGTCTTCTTCTACGAGTCGTTCACGATCACCGTGCGCCTCCATTCCGACGGCTCGACCCCGAGGCTGCCGGACGGGGGCGTGCTCGAACTGGGGATGCAACTGTACAAGGCGTCCGCCCGCGTCCACGACGGCGTCGCGATCTTCACCATCCCGGCCGACGCGTTCCGCCCGGGGACGTATTACGTCACCGCGACCTACGACGGGGCCGGCGACCCGGTGTTCACCTCGGGGTACGGCCAGACGACGCAGGAGATCCAGCGCGCCTTCGTCTCGGTCGACCCGCAGCCGCTCGCGACCCGGCCCGTCGTCGGCCGCCCGGTGGACCTGACGGCGATCATCTCGCAGGTCCAGCCGGGCCTGCAGGACGGGACCGGGCCCAGGGGCTACGCCCTGTTCTACAACGGGTACCAGATCCTCGACGCCGCGAACCTGGACACGCCGCCGCATCCCCCCTCGCTGCCGTCGACCGTGACCGGCACGATCACGTTCGACCGCCCGGGGGACTACGCGATCGTCGTCTACTATGCGGGGGACGATTACAACGAACCGACGGCTTCCGGGAATTTCTTCATCACCGTCGACCCCGCGCCCACGATGATCCAGGTCGACCCCCCGGACGTGCGGCACGTCGACTACGGCGCCGCGGCTTCCTACACGGTGACCGTGCTCGCGGAGGGCTCCCGCCCGGCCTCCGGGGTCGTGACCGTGACGGCGACGGACGACGCCGGCGCCGGGCCTCGCGAGTACGCCCTCGACGCCCGGGGCCGGGCGGTCGTCCCGGTCCGGGACCTCCCCGCCGGCGGCCACGTCGTCACCTTCGCCTACTCCGACCCGAACGGGGCTTACACGAGCAGCCAGGCCGCGGCGGCGATCGGCGTGTCCAAGGCGCCGACCACCGTGACGCTGGCGTCCAGCCGCCCGACCGCGAACCCCGGCGACGAGGTGACCTTCACGGCGACCGTCGCCTATGCGTCCTCGGCGTCCCGGCCGGCGACGGGGGTCGTCCAGTTCTACGAGGGCGACCGGCTCGCCGCCACGGTCCCCGTCGGGCCGGACGGCCGGGCCAGCGTGTCGACCTCGGGCCTCGTCCCGGGCGAGTACACCCTGACCGCCGTCTACATGGAATCGGAGAACCTCCAGGCGAGCCAGTCGAACCGCCTCGTGCAGCGGGTGATCGCGCCCCCGACCCGGGCCGCGACGACGACCTCGCTCGCGTCGACCGCCAGCCCGTCGGCCGCCGGCCAGGGCCTGGCCTTCGTCGCGCAGGTCGCCGGCGCGGCCGGCGCGGCCCGGCCGACCTCCGGGCTGGTCCGCTTCTACCTGGGCCTGGAGCCGATCGCGGAACGGCCGATCGACGCCGCCGGCCGGGCGACGCTGGAGGCCCGCTTCGACGCGGCCGGGGCCTACCTGATGACCGCCGTCTACCTGGGGAGCGACGGCTTCGACACGAGCCAGTCGGGCCACCTGTCCCAGGTCGTGACCGCGCCCGCCTCGCCCCTCGCGCCCGCTTCGCCCGCCTCGGCGGCCCCGCAGGCCGCGGCGACGGATGCGGGGCCGGTCGCCGGGCCCGGCGTCGAGAACTGGGCCGCCCGCCCCCGACGGCCGGCTCGCTTCGCCCTGCGACGGCCGCCCGCGATGCGCTTCCGCGGCTGAGGGGCCGGTCGGCGCGGATTGCGGGGGATGGGGCCCGAGGCGGCCATTCCTGGCCTGCCCCGGGCCCCCGTGATACAACCGTCATCCGGGGGCGATGCGAGGACACCCGGAGGCGAGGCATGGCGAGGCGGCTGCTGGCGTGCGCGTTGGTCCTGATGATGGGCTCGATCGGGCCGGCGCGGGCCGAGGACCCCCCGACGGCCGAGGTCGTCGACGAGTCGACGCCGGTGGCCGTGCCCGAGCCTTCCGCGAAGGCGATGGAGTTCTACCGCACCGGGATGCTCCTCTGGGGCTTCAACCGGGCCTTCGCGATCGCGCTGCCGGCGGTCATCCTGTTCACCGGGCTCTCGGCGCGGCTGCGCGACGTCGCGGCGCGGGCGGGGAGGTGGTGGTTCGCGACGGTCGCGATCTACGTCCCGCTCTACGTCCTGCTCACGACGCTGATCGAACTCCCGATCGACTATTACCAGGGCTTCGTCCGGCTGCACGCCTACGGGCTGTCGAACCAGTCGCTCGGCAAGTGGGCGGGGAACCGCGGCAAGTGGCTGGCGATCGAGTCCGGGGCCGGCGTGCTGATCGCCCTGGCGTTGTACGGGCTGCTGCGGTGGTCGCCGCGGCGGTGGTGGCTGCTCATGGCCCTGGGCTCCGTCCCGTACCTGCTCGTGATGATGCTCGTCATGCCGACCTGGATCGACCCCCTGTTCAACGACTTCGGGCCGATGAAGGACAAGGCGCTGGAGCGGTCGATCCTGGACCTGGCCGCCCGCGCGGGGATCGAATCCGATCGGGTGTTCGAGGTCGACAAGAGCGTCGACACCAACGCCATGAACGCCTACGTCACGGGCTTCCTGGGGACCAAGCGGATCGTCCTGTGGGATACCCTGCTCGCGAAGATGACCCCGCGCGAGGTGCTGTGCGTGATGGCCCACGAGATGGGCCACTACGTCCTGGGCCACGTCGTCCGCTCGATCCTGCTGTCGTTCGTCGTCACGCTGGCCGGCCTGTACTTCGTGCACCGCGCGGCGGGCGGGGTGATCGCGCGGTTCCGAGGGCGGTTCGGGTTCGACGAGCTGAAGGACGCGGCGTCGGTCCCGCTGATCCTGGTGCTCCTCCAGGTGGCGGGGCTGTTCTTGACCCCGGCGGCGATGGCGTACAGTCGGCGTCAGGAGCACGAGGCGGACCGGTTCGCGATCGAGCTGACGGGCTGGAACCATTCCGGGGCGTCGGCGTTCGCGAAGCTCCAGCGCGAGAACCTGGGCAACCCCCGGCCCGGCTGGGTGTACCGCACGTTCCGGGCGACGCACCCGAGCATCGGCGACCGGATCGACTTCTTCAACGACTATCGCCCGGGGGGCCCGCCGTCAGCGGAATGACCCGCGCGACCCGCGCCGGCCGCGGGGCGAGGGCGGGATTCCCGTTGTCGCCGGGGCGATGCGGACTTATAAAAGTGAAGTGAAGAAAAAAGAGTCAAGGCCGTCCGCCCCGATTCCGACGCCGGGATCCTCCGACACGACGAGCCGCCGGCAGGGATGGCCGGCCGCGTCCGGCATGTGGTTTTCTACCGATGGGTCGGGACGATCGAAGACGGAATGAGTCGGCCCCAGGAGCCCGGCAGCGATGCGCCTGTTGGAATCGATCAGGACCTTCTCCAGCCGCCGCCCGGCGTGGACCGCGGCCGCCTGGCTGGCCCTCGCGGTCGGGGTGGGCGTCGGCGCGCCGGACCTGACGAGGCTGGCGGCCGAGGGGCAGTCGAAGCTGCTGGGCTCCGAGGCCGAGAGCCGCCGCGCGGCCGAGCTGGTGCGCCGCTGCTGGCCCGACCAGGCGTACGAGTCCACGGCCGTCGCCGCCCTGCACCGGCCCGGCGGCCTCGTCGCGGCCGACCGCGAGTTCGCCGCGGCGCTGGAGGGGCGGTTCCAGCGGGGCGACCGGCCGGCGACCATCCTCCGCGTGATGGGGCCGGGCTCGCAGGCCGAGATCGCCCGCCGCCTGGCCAGCGCGGACGGGACGACGCAACTGGTCGTCGCCCCCCTGGACGCCGCCAACGTGGCCCCCGCCGCGCACGAGGCCGTCGACTGGCTCCGCGCCCGCGCCGAGGAGCTGGCGGCGTCGACGCCGGGCGTCGCGGGGCTCCAGGTCCGCTGGACGGGGGATTCCGTCATCGGCCGCGACTACATGAACCTGGTGCAGGTCTCGCTCGACCGCGCCGCGGCGGTCACGGTCGTCCTGCTGCTGATCGTCCTGGTGGCGGTGTATCGCTCGCTCTGGCTGGCGCTGGTCCCGCTGGCGACGATCGGGGCCAGCCTGGTGATCGCGCGGGGCGTGCTGGCCTGGCTGTACGGGGTGGGCTGGGAGATCTCGCCGCTGGTGGAGCTGTTCCTGGTCGCGCTGCTGTTCGGGACGGGGACGGACTTCTGCCTGTTCCTGTCGTGGCGGTTCGGGGAGCACTTCAACCCCCGCAACCCGGCCGGCGTGATGCGCATGACCCTGGCGCGGTCGTTCGTCCCCCTGGTCACCAGCGCCGGGACGATCATGATCGGCCTGCTGCTGATGGGGACGACCAAGTTCCGGCTGTTCTCCACGACGGGCCCGAGCGTGGCGCTGGGGCTGGCGATCTCGCTGCTGGCCACGCTGACGCTGACGCCGGCCTTGCTGGTCCTGCTGGCCAAGGCGCGGCCGTCGTGCTTCGAGTCGTTCGGCAGCCCGTCGAACGCCTACTGGGAGAACCTGGGCCGCAAGGCGATGGCCCGGCCGCTGCGGAGCTGGGCCCTCACGCTGGGCGTGATGATCCCGCTGGCCGTGCTCGGCTCGCGCACCCGGTTCGTGATGGACATGCTCAGCGAGATGCCCGGGCATGCGGAATCGGCCGAGAACCTGCGGCTGGTGCTGGACAAGTTCGACCCCGGGATGACCGCCCCGCTGACCGTCGTGCTGAAGTCGGACGTGGACCTGCGGGGCTCGCAGGGGCTGGCGCTGATCGACGACGTCAGCCGGCTGCTGGCGCACCAGCGCAGCAACCAGGAGGTGCGCTCCGCGACCCAGCCGCTGGGGAGCCCGGAGCCGCTGAACCGGGCGCGGCTGGCGTCGCGGCTGGGCGAGGTCAACGACGGCTTCAAGCAGATTGCCGACGGCGGCCTGAGCCTGGAGCAGGGCCTCAACGCGGGCGCCGGCAAGATCCGCGCGGCGCTCTGGATGGAGGAGAAGCTGGGCCTGAACTTCACCGGCGCCCCCGCCGCGAAGCCGGCCGAGCCCGCCGCCCCGACGCCCGCCGCGAAGCCGGCCGACCCCGAGCCCGACCCGCTCTCCCGGGGGCTGCGGACGGCCTCGGCCGCCGTGCTCTGGTCGCAGGGCCTGCCGCCGACGTGGGACGCCCCCGCGCTGGCCTCGGCGCTCAACCGGACCCTGATCCAGGGGGCGAAGGATGGGGCCCGGCGTCGCGTGGGCGAGAAGGGCTCGGGCATGTTCGACGCCGCCGTCCGGCTCGTCCGCGGCGGCCAGGCCGCGCCGGCCGACGCCCCGAAGCCGGCCGAGGCCCCCGCCCCGCTCCCCGTCGACCCGTTCGCGCCGGCCGAGCCGGCCCCGAAGGCGGCCGAGGCCCCGGCGGCCCCCCCCGAGAAGCCGGCGCAGACGCTCCTCCGCGAGCTGACCCGCGCCGCCGAGGGGGCCGGGCAGATCGCCGCCGGCGCGGCGCGGGCGCACCGCGAGGTCAGCGCCATGCTGTCCGACCCGCTGGGCGCGCGGGCGCTCGACCGCCTGCTGATCACGCCGGAGACGGTGAAGGAGAACCCGGAGCTGCTCAAGAGCTTCGAGGCGTACATCACCGACGACGGCAAGCGGGCGCGGATCGACGTGACGCTGAAGGACCGCGTCTTCTCCGACGGCGCCATGAACCAGGTGGAGACGATCCGCCGCCGCCTGGCCGACTACCTGGGCGAGTACGAGGGCGTGACCGTCGAGGCCGAGGTCGCCGGCGCCAACGCCGAGTCGGCCGACGTCCGCCGGCTCACGCGGGCCGACCAGGTGCAGAGCTGGTTCATTGTGCCGATCGGCGTGTTCCTGGTCCTGATGATCGCCCTGCGCGACCCCCTGGCCTGCTTCAACCTGGTGGCGACGATGGTCCTCACCTACGCCTTCGCGCTGGGGGCGACGCACCTGACGTTCGTCACGATCCTGGGGGCGGAGGGGCTGGACTGGAAGGTCCCGTACTTCCTGTTCGTGCTGCTGGTGGCGGTGGGCGTGGACTACAACGTCTTCCTGATGACCCGGCTCCAGGAGGAGACGGCCACGGCTTCCGCGGCGGGATCATCCGGGCGATCGGCCAGACCGGCGGGCTCATCACCTCGGCCGCGGCGATCACCGCGTGCAGCTTCGCCTCGTTCCTGCTCAGCCCGCTGGGCTCGCTGCGGCAACTGGGCTTCGCGCTGGTGGTCGGCATCACGGTCGACGCCGTGCTCGTCCGGCCGCTGCTGGTCCCCTGCGGCCACTGGCTGTTGAGGCGGTCGCGCGAGGTGCTCGGCCCGCGCTACGGCGTCCCGGCCGAGAATTTCCGACTCACCGGCGTGCCGGATTGAGCGTCCTTGGCGGTCGAGGCGGATTTCCCGCTGGCCTCGGCCCGGTTCCGCCGATAGAATACCATGATCGCCATGACACGATGGCGTGCATGAACCAGCCGTCCCCACGGCCCGGCACATTCCCGCGCCGGCCGGGCGGACGTCCACCCCCCAGACCGCGCCTGCGCGACGCAGCGCCCCGCCCGATAGGGCCCCGCCGGTCGCCCGACCGCCCCGGGCCCCCCCAGGATATTGGAGTTGAGGATCATGACCTTCGCGCGATTCAAAACCAATCTGGCCCTGGTCACGCTGCTCGGGTTCGGCTACCTGGTCTACGATTACGCCTCGGCCTGGATGCAGCCGGCCTTCGGCCTCAGCGGGACCGTCCGCCTGGAGGGCAAGCCGCTGGCGAAGGGGATCGTCCGGTTCATCTCGATGGATCCCGACCTCCCCTGGTCGTTCGGCGGCTACATCAAGGACGGCCGCTACGAGGTCCCCCAGGAATACGGCCTGGCCGCCGCCCGCTACCAGGTCGAGTTCAGCAGCATCGGCGCCGAGGACGTCCAGCGCATGCTCGACGCCAAGGGCCGCGGCGAGTCGATCGAGCTGAAGGAAGAGGTCCCCACCCGCTTCAACCAGGACAGCAAGGTCCAGATCGACCTTACCTCCGGCACCGTCCTCCAGGCTGATTTCGACCTGAAGTGACGCGGGACGAGTTCAGGGCCGTCGACTCGGCACCTTGGGAGGCGATGAGCGACGGCCCGCGCCAGCCCTCAGCGCTCGTTGCGGACTTTGCTTTTGATTCGGGGCTCGTCGAAGAAGATCGGGGCCGCTTCCAGCTTCTTGATGAGGGCGTCGAGCTTCCTCTCGACCGTGTCGATTCGACGGTCGGCGGCGCTCGCGTGCGAATCGATCATCAGGAAGCCGTCGTCCACGGCGTAGCCCAGGCCGAGCAGCGCGAGATACTCGCGCAGGGCCTCGCCGAGCGACCGATCCTTCGGCTGGAAGAGGTGGGACGAGCGCAAGTGCTTGTCCGCGATCGAAAGGCCGACGGGGCTGACGTAGATGGCGATTCCCGGCCGCTCGGGCGTCGTCGTGGCCTCCTTGATGCGCTTCAGCAACTGTTCCAGCTCGATGTTCTCATCGGGTTGGTCCGAGGCGTCGACCGGGCACGGGGCCGCCAGCCAAGCCCGGATGAGGACGTTCTTGGCCTCTCGTTCCTCCTCGGTCGGCCTTGGCGTAGGGGCGGGCGGCTCGGCCTTCGGCTCCTCGGCCCGGGCGGCCGACGGGCCTTCCTCTTTCTTCTCCGCCCCCGGCCCCGCCTGCTGGCCCAGCGCGGCGGCGCCGACGACGCCCAGCGTCGCCAGGGACGAGAACACGGCGGGCTTCCACGACGACAGGGACATGGCGAGCATCGCTCCTTTCGCGAGGGATGAGATCGAGGCCGGGACGGGCGACGCGGCCGACGCCCGCGCGATCGCGGCTTCCAGCAGGGCGGCCGGCGGGGCCGGCGGGATCAGCGAGCGGGGCGCGTCGACCCCCTCGGCCTTCAGGCGGGCTTCCAGCCGCCTCCGCGCCCGGTGGAGCCGGCCGCGGAGCGTCGATTCCGAGACCCCCAGCGCCCGCGCGGCCTGCTCGTAGCTCAGCCCTTCCAGGGCGCACAGGACCAGCGGCCGGCGGTCGCGGTCGGGGAGGCGGTCGATCTCGGCGTGGATGAGGTCCGAGCGGTCGGCCGGCGCGGGAGCGGCGCCGGCGAGGGCCTCGGGGGCGACGAGGCGCAGCCGGGCCGATCGCGCCAGGGCCCGACGCCGGGCCTTGCGGGCGACCCGAAGCGCGACGCCGTGCAGCCAGGGGCCCAGCGACTCCGCCCGGCGGATCGCCCCCGCGCGACGGATCAGGACCAGGAACACCGCCTGGAATGCGTCGTGGGCCTCGGCCGGGTCGGGCACGACGCCGCGGCAGACGGCATGCACCGTCGGCCCGTGGCGCTCGACCAGCACCCGGAACGCGTCGTCCGCGCCGGGGCGGCCCGAACGATAGACGTCGAGCAGCCGCGCGTCGGACTCCTCGCCGACCACGCCCAGGGTCATCAGGGCCTTCAGCGGCCCGGCCGCCGTCCGCCGCGCGGGGGTCGTCATGTCCGGTCGGCCTCCTCATCAGGTCGCCTCATCGTCGCCTTCCTAGTGCCCGCCCGGCCGGGATCCTCACGGCGGTCGGTCGGAATTCCTTTCGATCGCCCGCGCGGTCGCTGTTACCGTTGTAAGAGACGGCGGCCGAGCCCGGGACGGGAGCCCGGGGCGGCCCGTCGCCGGGATGGGAGGGAACGCCATGCGTCTCGCGATTTCGACCGTGGCCGCGGCGCTGCTGACGACCGCCGTCGCCGCCGAGGATGGGAAGAAGCCCGCGCGGGAGTCGATCTACGACGCCAAGGCCGACGCCCGCGCGCAGGTCGAGGCGGCCCAGGGCCGCGCGAAGGGGCAGGACAAGCGCGTGCTGCTGATGTTCGGCGGCGACTGGTGCGGCTGGTGCCACAAGCTGCACGGCCTGTTCCAGGACGACCGCGACGTCCGGAAGCTGATCGACAACGAGTATGAACTCGTGATGATCGACACGAAGGCCCCGAACGCCGAGGGCTACTTCAAGACGGCCTCGGAGGGCCAGGCGGGAGTCGGCTACCCGTTCCTCGCGGTGCTCGACGCCGATGGCAAGCTGCTGGTCGGCCAGCAGACCGACGTGCTGGAGGAGGGGGACCATCACGACCCGGCGAAGGTCAAGGCTTTCCTGGAAAAGTGGCGAGTGCCGTCGCAGGACGCCGAGGCCGTCGCGGCCGAGGCGCTGGCGCGGGCCTCGTCGGAGAACAAGCGGGTGCTCCTGACCTTCGGCGCGCCGTGGTGCGGCTGGTGCCATCGGCTGGAAGCCTACCTCGCCCGGCCCGAGGTCGCGACGGCCCTGGCCGACGACTTCATCGTCCGGAAGGTCGACATCGAGCGCATGGCCCACGGGACGGACGTGATCGGCCGCTATCGCAAGGTCGACGGCGGCATCCCCTGGTACGTCGTCCTCGGCGCCGACGGCAAGGCGCTCGGCACGGCCGACGCCGAATTCGGCAACATCGGCTACCCCTTCGAGCCGAAGGAGATCGACGCCTTCCTCAAGCTGCTCGGATCGCAAGGGGTCCTGGAGCCCGGCCAGCTCGAAGTCCTGCGGAAGAACCTCGAATCGGCCGCCGAGGAGATCAAGGCCGAGCGCGCGAGGCGCAAGGCGGGGGGACGAATCCGGGGGAGGCCGAAGGGCTCGACCTCCCCCGCTTCGGCCGCTTCACCGACGCCACCATCGATTTCGGCCCGGCGCCGGTGGACGCGCCCGACCTGCACATCGTCTACGGCCCCAACGAGGCCGGCAAATCCACTGCGCTCGCGGCCTATCTCGACCTGCTGTTCGGTATCGAGACCCGCAGCCGATATAACTTCCTGCACCCCTACGCGACGATGCGGGTCGGCGGCGCGCTGGAGACGGCGGCGGGCTGCGAGACCTACAACCGCATCAAGCGCGCACAGGGCAGCCTGCTGGACGGCGCGGACCGGCCGGTGCCCGGCACGGTACTGGCCGGCGCCCTGGGCGGACTGGATCGCGCCGCCTATCAGGCGATGTTCTGCCTGGACGACGACACGCTGGAGGCGGGCGGGCGCAGCATCCTGGAAAGCCGTGGCGAACTGGGACAATTGCTGTTCGCGGCCAGCTCCGGGCTCGCGGAGCTGGGGCGGACGC
>ERZ778021.983-NODE-983-length-39184-cov-12.897084_pt1 | contig 39184 bp, 39 predicted proteins | sample MGYA00375751_ERZ778021 | MGnify/ENA primary metagenome ERZ778021 (study PRJEB29350, sample SAMN05389814) | bioreactor metagenome | isolation source: Thiocyanate stock bioreactor | place: South Africa: University of Cape Town | collected 2013-08-29 ... | reverse complement strand
TATCAGATGTTGAGCATATTATATTTATCTTCTCCGTTTTTTATTCTATCAGCATATCCATATTTAAGTTATCCATATTTAAGTTATCTATATTTAAGTTATCTATATTTAAGTTATCTATATTTTATATTTAAGTTATCTAAACTTATATAATCAAATTATCATGGTGTCTAAACTTATTGCTTTTCTACTATTTGAGTAGACAAAAGTTGACCTAAGCTCATAGGACGCGCATAATAATAGCCCTGATAAATATCGATCTCAAAGGTATCCAGTATTTGCTCTTGTTCAACGGTTTCTACACCTTCCACTACTACCCTCATTTCAAAAAGATTAAACAGCTCGAGGGTCTTCGAAAACACTAATCTTAGCTTTTCATCTGCTTGTAAATCCTTCACAAAAAAACGATCGAACTTCACTTCATCGAAATTGAGCTTTGAAAATCGATTTAATGAAGAATACCCGGTTCCAAAATCGTCCAAGGAAATTTCGAATCCAAACTTTTTAATGGTTTTAATCGTGTCTTCCACTTTCTTAATATCGTATAGGAGTGCGGTTTCTGTTATTTCAAACACAATTTCATTAGAGTTAATTTCGTATTTATTAAGGAGATTATTAATGATGAGCATAAAATCCGATTCCATCAGCTGAATAGATGATAAATTAATACTGATTTTTTTACCTTTATTCCACTTAAGCTGATGAACATTGAAGAAAATAGATTCAATAACCTGATAGGATAACTTAGAAATTAATCCCGTCTGTTCAGCAAGAGGTATAAACACACTTGGCGATATAAACTGCTCTTCAAGCTGCCATCTCGCCAATGCTTCATAGGATACAATTTCTTTAGTTTTAGTATCTACCTGAGGTTGATAGTAGACCTCTATTTGATTGTTTGCAATCGCATTCTTCAAATGATACTCTAAATTATATTGCGCTTTCTCAGCTAAATATTTAGACATTGCAATGAAATAAACCCCACCATCATTACTTTTTGCCTTCTGATTCGCAACCTCAAGTGCTCCTATAATCGTATGTGCATAATCACCATTGGCTTTATCAGCTTCAAGTGAGGTTATACCAACTGCTATTTCTAATCTAAAATTCATTATGGATTCTAAAGAAAACGCAACCTGAATTTGCTTAATGAATGCAAATGCTTCAAGCTGTGTCATATCTTCGGTAACGATCAAGAATTTATCATTGTAAAGCTTAAATAGATGATGTTCATTATCTGTAAATGGCCTTAATTGATCTGCCATTTTCTTTAATAATAGATTTCCTTGGTGAAATCCAAGAATCTGATTGAATGAAGCAAAATTTCTTACATTTATTAGTATAAAGAGATGCGCCCTTTGGGAATGATTCATAAAATTCAAATAGGCGACCTCGTTGGGTAAACCCGTCAGAGAATCCTTATATGCCATTGCTTTCATTTCATCATTTAGCTTGAGTAAATCTGAGCTTTGCGTTAAAAGACTTTTATTGCTTTCCTCTAATTCCTCTACATAAAACTGCGCATAAAATAAGAATAATCCATATACATTTAATCCGCAAAGCGCCAAAATTACTGTTACGTACATTTCAAAAGGAAAGTATTGTTTTAAAAGAGTCGCTAGCAGCATGACGAGAAAGCTAGTGGCTAGGAAATATAAGCCATAGTTCATATTACTTTTTTTCAAAATGACAATGTTGTAAATAAATCGCGAAACGATGAGTGCATATCCCCAAAATACAATACTAAACAGATCCACATTTCCAATTACGCCAAACGTATACATTAACACAATAACAAAAGATACTTGAACATTCCATTCTAATAGCTTTACTTTGATTTTCAAGACTTTTGATATTAATATGTAGACTAAGATGGTGACGATTAAAAACATAGCACATGCCAACATCAAAATAGTGAAGGTATCATCTTGAAAGAGATGCCGAACCTCAAAGATTAAGTACTTGGCCACATGCATTATTGAAAAGAACATCGTATAAATTGAATACATAAGACATTTATAGACAAACGTTTTATGATCCTTATTTTTTGCTTTTATATCGTAGAGTGCAAAATACAAGTAATTAGTATTACTTAATAGAATGACACTCATTAAAAAATATTGAAAATCTATAATCTTTCCTTGCATATTAACTCCCAAAGTTTAACCAAAGTACGGGTCGAATGCCACCACTGTTGTCGAGTGTTTTAGGGTGAAGCGTGTTACTACTGTATTTATAGGTGCCATTGCCCTGTATCCCGATGTTGCCATCTCCATGAATATAAATGGCTCTTTTTTTATCTCTCCCAGGGGTTCTCAACCACCACCACCAAATATAGCCATCAAAGCTAGCACGACGCAATGAATTGTTATGATCTTTTTTCTGAAACCAATATCTTTGCTTAGGACTACGATTTTCTAAGCAATGTCGACTGTCTCCAAAGTACTTAATAACTGCTTCCTCGAGGCTAAGTAAGAAAATCCTATCATATGTATCCTCACCACCCTCTGTTTCATACCAAGGATTCGCAGGATTCACATTCTTACATTCAATGATATTATTTCGCTCTGATTCTTTGAAGGAATTATAGAATTCACCATTCAAATACGTTCTTATGGCGCTATTTGACCAGGTCACATCTTCTTTTCTATTATGATATGGATATTGACCTATGATTTGCTCTGTTATTATCAAGGCCTTATTCTCTTTTACCTCAAGCACACGCCAGCTGTACTTACCAAATTTTATAACTTCACCAATTCTCATATTGCCTCCTGTCTATCTATATAACTATTATATTATGATAAGTAATAAACGTCGATTTATTTTTTCAGACCTCTAATGTCCTTAAAAGATAGATAGAACATGCCACCTGTACCAATAGCCGAAGAGACTGCAATCAGTGGCCAAGCCATTGTGATACTGAAGTGATCGATGTAAATGCCAATTATCGCAGTTCCAAGTATCGCCCCAATTGCAAAGCTCATGTTTGTAATTGCATTAAAACGTGCTCTAAAATTAGCTGGTGTTTGACTCGTTATATACACTCCAAAATTGATGGACATGATGATTTCACCCAAGGTCCAAATAAGGGTTGAAATAAAAAATAAAGGCAGGGTTTTGATTAAGCCAATCATTCCAAACCCAATTACGTAAGCGATTCCCCCAATTGCGATATTTGTTATTGCTGAATTTCTTTTTGAGAATGCCGTAATCATCATAGTGAAAAATAAAACTGATATTGCGTTTGTACTCATCAATGAGCCAAAAATTTGGGGTCCTCTTTCAGCATAAAGGTGATTTAAAATAAGTGGTAGAGAAAAGCCACTTTGAACATATGTGGCGCTAAAAAACAAGTTAAAAAGCATAAAAAGAATAAGCTGTGGACGCTTCTTTAACACATCCAAAATACTACCCTCCATTGTTTTTTCATGTTCATTCATATTGGAAAGACTATTTTGTGAATCATTTTCTATAAGAGCATGGGCTTGAGCTTGTTCGTCATTTGAATGATGCTCTTCATCTAGCCTTGGTAATGATTCCTTTATGGTCAAAATGACCAAAGCAACCGCAAAAAAAGAGGTAATTGCATCCCCCATAAAAATCCAAAATCGAAAATGATTAAATAGAAACCCTGCAACGATTGGTCCTAATGCAACGCCAAGGTTGATTCCCAAATAAGATAATGAAAAGCCCGCTTGTCTGTCCTCTGGTTTCAGAACGTCTGATAAGATCGCTGAAAGTATCGGCCTAACTGCACCACTAAAAAAGGAGGACATGAAAATAAAGAGTAACATGACTTGATGCGTATAAAAGAAAGCACATAGCATCAGCGATAAACCCGATGCACCTTGAAAAATTAAGTATGATTTTTTCCTTCCGATATGATCAGCGACTTTACCACCAATTAGCCCACCAGGAATAGATAAAATCATAGTTAGCATGACGATAGACCCTGTCTGTGCAACAGAATAATGAAATTGCGTCGTCAGCAGTAATGTTAGAAACGGCATGACAAAATCACCAAATCGGTTGATAACTTGAGCGAAAAATATGACGTATACACTTCTAGGTAACCCTTGATAGGTCTTAAAAAAACGATTTATCTTTATCATACTATTTCTCCCGTTCAGGTTAGTGGTAATTTAGAAAATTTATTTATTCAGCCATAAATTCATGAGTTTTCTTGCGATAGGCGCAGCTACCTGACCACCGTCCTCGGCTTGGTTTTCCAAGAGAACAGCAATGGCAATTTCAGGATCATCAGCAGGTGCAAACCCTATAAACCATGCGTGATCATAGCCCCCCTGACTGGATTTTTCATTTTGTGCGGTACCTGTTTTACCTGCGACGTTTATTCCTGAGATCGCTGCCCTTTTACCAGTCCCATTTTTAACGACCTCTACCATCATATCGGTTACTTGATTTGCCGTTTTTGCATCGGTAAATCGATAGAGCTTTTTAGTAAAAGTTGTTGTAAGAATTTCTCCATTTCGATCGGAAACACTCTTTACCAAATAGGGCTTCATAATAACACCATCATTTGCGATACCTGCGCAGATCAGCGCCATTTGCAATGGTGTTACTAGTAGCTTTCCTTGACCAATTACGGTCGCTGCCAGCTCTGTATCACTTTTAATTTTTGTGTTGATTTTACTCTTACTCGTCGGAATGTCAAAATTGAGTTTCTTGTTGATGCCTGCTTTTTCAGCAGTACTTACAAGTGCTCTTCCGCCGAGTTTTTCTGATAATGTCGTAAAATAAACGTTACTGGATACGGTCATAGCTGAAATCATATCAAGGGTGCCATAGACTTTGTCACCAGCATTTGTAAATGTCTTACCATCGATAACGACACTGCCAGTGTCCTCAACCTGAAAGTCATCTAAACCCTTTTTAATGGCAGCGACAGCAGTTACCACCTTAAATGTAGATCCTGGTGGATATAAACCGAGGACTGCTCTTGGCAATAAGGGGCTGTTCTCATCCGTCGTAAGGTAATCCCAATTTTCATCTAAAGCGCTTTCATTTGGATTATAGTCTGGCGTGCTCACCATGGCTAGGATTTCACCTGTCTTTGGATTAATAGCTACGATAGCGCCCCGTTTGTCACCTATTAGCTCTCTTGCTCTTGTCTGCAGGTCATGATCTATCGTCAAAATTAAGTTGTTGCCAGTCTTAGGTTCACCAGTAATTAAGCTCATGGTGTTACCGACGACACCGAGCGCATTGAGTCCGAGTAATGTGTCATTGTACTGTGCCTCTAATAGTGTTTTCCCAAGCATATCATTGCTATAACCAATCACTTGCGAATACAGCCTTTTATAAGGATAGCTTCTCGTTGTGACGCCATTTTTGATTTTTGTAATCGCGAGCACTTCTCCATCTCTATCAAAAATCGTCCCGCGAATAATACCTTCTTCATATGCCTTTAACCGTCTGTTATAGCTGTTTGACATTAAAGAGGATTTACCACGAAGCTCAAAATAGCTCATGTAGCCAATCAGAACTAAAAATAGGATGCTCATAACGACGAATACATGGAGGATTCTACTGTTTGTTGTGGTTTTTTTCATCGTTAAAGCTCTCCTCTCTTAAAATTGATCCCGATAGTGCTTGCAATAAACCAAGAATCAGAAAACTAGATACTAGAGATGAGCCACCATAGCTGACAAAAGGTAAGGTGACACCTGTAAGTGGAACGACTCTCGTCACTCCGCCTATGATGAGAAAGGTCTGAAAGCCCGCGGTTGTGGTCAAGCCAAATGCAACGACTTTTGTATATGGATCTCTTAGAAGCAAGCAAATTTTCATACCTCTGTATACCAATAGCATAAACAATATGATAACTGCGATCCCACCAAATATTCCCATCTCTTCACAGATAGCAGAAAAAATAAAATCCGTCTCAACATTTGGAATAAACTGTGGATAGCCAAGGCCAACACCTGTACCAAAAAAGCTACCACTACCTATGGCAAACAAAGACTGCGTAATTTGATAGCCTTTCCCAGCGATGTCAGCAAAGGGATGTAGCCATGTTGTAACTCTCGTTTGAAGATGAGGTAGAACCTGAATTGCCATAAAGGCAGCAGCGCCAGCAACTGAAATATTGATCACAGAAAATAAAACTGCCTTTTCAAAGACATACAGGGTAGATATATATACCATAAAAACTAAAAGCGCGGTTCCGAATTCTCTTTGTAGGACAAAGAAACCCAATAGGACGAATACCAGCCCCATTAAGATCCACTTTGAGGTGATTTTCTGCCCCTTTAGCTCAACCTCCAATTTTTCTGGATTTGAGACAAATGAAGCCATAAAGTATACAAACAAAATCTTTATAAATTCAGAGGGTTGAAATGAGAAAGGTCCTATAATAATCCAGTTCTTTGCACCATTGATTCTTACGCCAACAATCAATGTCAATATAAATAATGAAAGCATTAGACCATAAAAAAGCCATATTGCTCTGATGCGTTTATGAAAGTAATGATAGATAAATGTCGTTACAAAAAAAATACCCATACCCAGCAGGAACCAAATAAACTGCTTAGTACCTACCTCTGTTGAAAGTCTAAGCTGCATTGTGAGTCCGAGGCTGGCAAGTAAGGCAACAATCAGGGCAATGTAAGGATCACCCATCTTTAATTTTTTAAGAATGAGGTACATCGTATATGTTAAAACAATTTTTGTTCCGCCAAGAATCATGATGAAGGGCTCAAATACACCTGTTCTAATGGACAAGAGTGCAAACAACCCTATATCAACTAATGCAACGAGATGAACAGGAGAAATCGCTTTGTTATTTTTGGAATTCGCGTCAACAAATTTATCCATTTATTCCCTACCTTCAGAAAAAATCATCTTAGAGACACCTAGAGAAATTTCATCACCTTCTTTTAGTATCAAGGGCTTCATCAATTTCTCACCATTGAGAAAGGTGCCATTTGCGCTGGCTAAATCTCTAATGACATAACCATTTACAGTATTTTCAATTTGTAAGTGCTTAGATGAAATGTGTGGGTCAGCAATGATGATCTGAGCTTCGATCCCTCTTCCAACTAAAGTTGTCCCTGTAATGAGTGGAAAGATTTCTGTTACCGTCTGTTTATCATTGCCTTCAAGAGTGGATAACAGTTTTAAGTGTGGATTAGTTACCTTAGCACTTTCCCACACCGTCATTGTTTTTATGTCCTGATAAATTAGTTTTGCGATTCTAAAAATAAACCAATAAATGGTAAAGGTTAAAGCATATTTGGTTACCGTAGCTATTATTTCATACATATTATCACCTCAGATTTGATTACCAAACTTGATTATATCACAACTTATTCTACAATGAGATAGCCGAGTTTTTTAACTTATTTTAATTATACCGTAATCTAAATGAAACATGCATAAAAACTGACCTTTCGAAGCATGGTCAGTGCGATACTGACTTGTTGGCTGCACCTTTCATAGTTTCAGTATTATCTAGCGTATCGATTAAAAAGCAAAGGCACATGTATGCGCTTTTAATAATATTCATTTCATACGAATTCTGATATAATTCTATCGTTCAGTATCTTTATAAAAGTAGGTACTATAATAGCTATCGTCCTCTAAAGATACTGAGGATAATTTTAAATATGAAATGAAATCCAATTTTACAGACTACAAGCTTAAACTCAGTCATTTGAAAGCAAACTGAATGCAATTTGAGATCTATCCTATGACTTAACGAATCAAAGGGTTAAAGAATACTAAAGATTGAGAGAAACATCATCTATGATAGGAAAAACACAACCAAAAACTACTCACACTTTCCAAAAGGACACTGAACACACTGAGCTAAAGTCAATTTTATATGTAATTATCGCCGGATGTTGTTGGGGCATAATCGGCTTATTTTCAAGGCCACTATTAACCATTGGTTATAGTGCAATTCAAGTCAGTCTCCTTCGTGCTCTCTTTACTTCACTTTTTCTTATTATCTACACATTTGCAAAAGACAGAAGTAAATTTCACGTACTATTTAAAGACCTTTGGTTGTTCGTAGGTACAGGAATTTTAAGCATCGCAGCCTTTAACGTTTGCTACTTTATCAGTATTAGCTTAAATAGCTTGTCATTAGCGGCCATCTTACTTTATACAGCTCCATCCTTTGTAGTAATATTATCAAGAATGATCTTTAAAGAAAAAATTACTAGAAGCAAACTGATGGCACTTGTACTCTCTTTCGCAGGTTCTTTTTTCGCAGCAGGATTAATCGGTAGTTCAGTACAAACCTCATTATTAGGTTTACTGGTTGGTTTAGGTTCTGGACTTGGTTATGCGCTTTACAGCATATTCAGTAAAATCGCACTAAAGAAATACAATTGGCTCACCGTTATTACGTATACCTTTATATTTGCGACGATTTCACTTTTACCGCTGAGTCCCCCAAGTGAAATAAAAGGATTATTTATATCTATGCCATCCTACTTAATAACAATTCTAGCTTTGAGTCTAATTTCAACGCTCTTACCTTTTTTTCTTTATACCAGTGCATTACAAACCTTAGAAGCTGGTAAAGCATCTTTATTTACATTTGTTGAGCCTTTGGTCGCAACTCAAGTAGGCGTCTTTTTATTTGGGGAGGATTTAACGATCAATATTGTGATTGGTATTTCATTGATTGTTGTTTCATTATTCATAACTAAGACATCTACTCAAGCGTGATCATCTTAAAATCAAAAAAGACAAGAGAACACGATTCTTAATCACATTCTTTTGTCTTTATTTTTTTATTTTATCAAACTCAGTAGCCCTTCTGATGCTAGAATATCATACCCAGTCTTCACCATTGCGCAAACGGTTTTTTCCATACTTTCAAACGCATAATCCGATAAGGTTGCCGACGCAAATTCTCTAGAGTGTGAAATCAACTCTTCACTTGAGAGCTTGAAAATACTGTGAATGGTTGGAACGACGTGACTGACATTACCAGCATCAAGCGAACCGCTTCTAGATCGTTCAAATGAAATATCCTCTAGACCGAATGCTTTGGCATTCTCATAATAAACTTCAGTTAGTTTTTTATTGGTTTTAAAATTATCGTACGCTTTCTCATAATAATTGATACTCATCTCAGTCCCTGCTCCTAGCGAAGCCCCTTTTGCACAATTGATTAATCTATTTTTCAGATACTCAACCGTTTCCTTTTCGTTGGCTCTCACATAGAATTGTGCAACCGCTCTGTCTGGTACGATATTTGCCGCAACACCACCTTCTGTAATGATCCCGTGAATTCTCCCATCAGATGGCATATGCTCTCTAAATGCATTGAGATTATTAAAAGTGTTAATCACTGCATCGAGTGCGTTGATTCCCTTTTCTGGGCTAGCTGCAGCATGCGCAGTTTGACCTTTGAAAGTAAACTCTATTGCAAGCATTGCTAGTGAACCCACAGTTGCAAAGTTTTGATTCCCTGGATGCGTCATTATTGCCACATCGATGTTATCAAAAGTTCCTTTATCCGCCATATCAACCTTCGCACCGTTTGTTTCTTCTGCTGGTGTCCCAAGCAAGACAACTTTTCCGCCTACTTCATGAATCAAGGCTTTTGTTACGAGTGCAGCTGTAAGACCAGAAACACAAATGAGATTATGTCCACAGCCATGACCTATATCAGGTAATGCGTCGTATTCAGAAAGATAAGCTACAGTTCGGCCGGGCTTTCCACTATCATACTCTGCTCTAAAGCAGGTCGGAATTCCTAAATATTGCTCTTCGACCTGAAAGCCTTCAATTTTTAGTTTTTCAACCAATCTATTGTAAATTTCATATTCCTCATCACCAAGTTCAGGGTGTTCGTACATCCAATCCGATAGTGCTTTCATTTCTGGCATGTATGCTTTTACTTTTTCTTTAATAGTTTGATTAATCATATTTCCTCCTGCGTTATAATTGATTTATTATAACACTTTTAAATAAAGTCTAAAGAGAAAATAAAAAAAGAAACTTCAAAACCAATATGATTCTTCTGTAAATGGTTGCTAGCAACCAACTTTCATTACGATAATTTTGAAGGTAGCTGAATTTTCAAACCAAACCCTATAGAAGAAGGCTTATAAGCCATTATGGTCCCATTCATAGCAACTACAATGCTCTGGCAAATACTCAAACCTAACCCATATCCACCTGACGCTCTAGAACGCGATTTTTCTGCCCGCCAAAATCGATCAAATACTTTATCAAGCTCAGAATCTGAAATTCCTACACCATCGTCATAATAATCGATAAGTATATTTTCATTTTCAATTTCAATGTTCAGAGTAATCGTAAATCTGTCTCCTGCATACTTGATGGAGTTATCAATTAAATTACTTAAAACTCTCATTAACTTATTTGTGTCAATATAAACCGTCTGTTCTGGATGAATTTTCAAATTATACATAAATTGAATATTTCTCATCGCTAGTTCTGAAGCGTAGCTTTCACAGATTTCTCTAAATATGTCCTTTGCAATAACAGGCTTTTTATTAATTTCTAAAATGTCTAATTGTATAATTGCCAGCTCATCTAGAAGAAAGGTCAACTCTCTCACTTTTCGATTAATAATACTAATATATTTTTGTTTTTTTTCTTCACTTAAATTTTCTTTTCTTATGAGCATGTCTATATAGCCAAATATTGAGGTTAGTGGTGTTCTGAGATCATGATTTATTGCTTCCAATGATAATCTCTGCTCTTCGTGAGCTTGTACGAGTCGTTGTTCTAATCTTTCAAAATTTCTACACAAATCTCCTAACTCATCATTAAAATAGTAATTAAATTTTAAGCGGTTTGTTCGTCCATCAATTTGATCAATCTGTTGATTAATCATTTTTACAGGTTTTGCTACCTGAAAATAAAAGAAAAATATAGTTATTAAAAAACTAAATCCTATGGTAACAAAGGAAAAATTTCTGATATCCTTGAAAGCGCCAGTGTCTCTGATTTTGAAAACATCAATTTTATAGGTGGCTTCAATTATATAGTTTATTTGTCCACTAGATAGTACAAACTCTTTTGATTTATAACCATAAAGCCCCTTAAGATAGTCAAAGGTAAACAACACTTTCCCATTTCGATCTAACACATTTATTGATATCTGGTGCCTCTCGGCATAATCTCTTAAATAGGTTTCAATAAAGTGATCATCACCGCTGTGTAATGTCAGTATATCAACCATTTCTTCATTGAGTTTAGTAAAATCATCCTGTAATGTTGAAATATTTTGCATAACTTTTTGACTTGTAAATTTGGTGTAGAAACCAATTAAAAGTACACTGTTAATTTGAAATAAAATTAACATGAATATAGCCATTTTAAGCGTAATTCCAAACCTATTGTTGAACTTTATTTTACGAATTTATAACCAACTCCCCAGATTGTAATCAAATGTCTGTTATCATCATTTAGCTTTGTTCTTAAATTTTTGATATGCACAGTGACAGTGTTAATGTCACCATATTCATTGTACCCCCATACCCCTTCATAGATCTGCTGTCTTGTCAAAACCCTATTTTCATTATCAAACATAAATGACAATAGTTGAAATTCTTTTGTTGAAAGCTCTATCTTTTTGTTGTCACAAAATAAATCATAGGTCATCGGATTAAATTTGAAATCACCGAAATAACGCCAATATGCATTTGTATCATTAGCAGTTTCTATTTCAGTTGCACTTTTTTTTAGAACCCTCTTTTCTCTCCTCAAATGTGCTTTAACTCTTGCTATTAACTCGTCAGTGCTAAAAGGTTTTACCAAATAATCATCGGCACCAATTTCTAATCCGATAATTTTATCAATTTCACGAGCTTTTGCAGATAAAAAAATAATAGGAGCATCAGTGAGTGGTCTAATTTCTCTGCATATTTCTAATCCATTAATATCTGGCATCATAATATCCAAGATGAAAAGAGATATTTCGGGATACTCTTGAATGGAATTTATAACCATCCTGCTATCCGTTATTTTAATACATTCGTATCCTTCATCCTCCAAGCTGTCTGAAATCATCTCCACAATATCAAAGTCATCATCTGCAATTAATATTTTACTCACTGATTCTCCTCCAAACTAATTACTAGCCATTTCTAAAGCCTTTACAGCATTTACCAATCCATACCCTGTTTCAACATCAAAACCTACACTTAGCAAATCATTGCTAGAAGTGTTCAATATTTCATAAACTTCATCAGGTGTCAAACTAGGATTAACACTTAGCATCATAGCAACTATTCCAGAAACAATTGGTGTCGCCATACTGGTTCCATCCCAAGCTTCATACTGACCGTTAGGGACTGTGCTTATTATTTTCTTACCAGGTGCAGCTGCGTCGACGTATTCACCATAATTTGAGAATTGAGCTGGTTTATTTAAAGGTGTCAATGCCACAATTGTATAAGTCGCATCAGACGAAACAATTGGACTTGAATCACAATTATCACTCTCATTACCAGCTGCTACAATAACTGAAATACCAGCATCTTTAGCCGCTTGTAGCGCGTCTGAAAGCGCTTTATTTTCCACATTTGTCCCAACGCTCAAATTAATAATCGCCACGTTTTTTTCGATTGCATAATAAATACCATCAACGATACTAGTTGAACTACCAACACCGTCTTGATTCAATACCTTTATTGGAATCAATTCAATATTTAATGGACCTACAGTTCCTGAGATGCCGATACCATTATTCGATGTAGCACCAATTATTCCAGCCACATGTGTACCATGTCCATTGTCATCCATTGCATCCTCATCATTATTCACAAAGTCATATCCTTCATCATAATTAACTCTGCCCAATAAATCAGGATGTGTATAATCGATACCTGTGTCAATTATTGCAATTCTAATAGGTTCCTTTTCTTGCAACTGAGACCATGCAAGATTTGAGTTGGTATATGCTAAATACCACTGAGACTTATATCCAGGATCGTTGACCAGCTCGTCCACTGCTAAACTATTCAAGCCAGAAACTACAAAGTCTTTCCCTACTCTTACTTTATCGGTAGGTCTAATGAGCGAAAAATCAATTTTTGTTGCGCTAGAATTTCCAGAATATTGATTAGGAGCTACCGTCGATGCTGTTTCAGGATCAATCTCTAAAATGTCCATTAAATCGTTGGTGAATGTCTCAAAATCATTTAACATATCAAGCTGTGCAGCTTGCATATCAACGATACTATCATATGAATAGTCCGTTATCGCTTTCTTAGTTTTGTTAATGCCCATTTCATTAATCATTGTGGTTATCTTTTCAAGAACGCTTTGAATTTCTGATTCATAAGACTTTACTAGCTTTTCAATTTGAATAACTTGTAAAGGCGTTAGTGTTTCGCCATTCGAGTTCATAACGACTAACTGATTTATAATCAAGTTTAAATCCAAAGAAATGCCATATGCAATTTCTGCATTCGCTTTACGATTCATTTGAATTTGATTCAGCTGATCCTCTGTAAAAATTGATAGTTTTTTTTGTTCAATACTAACCAATAACTGCTGAAAGCTTTCTTGTTCCTCAAGCTGTTGAACAATGTTTGTTACTATCATCTGTAAACTTTGATTTAAAGCATTTGCCGCTTTTACGTCAGAGCTTGTACCTGATACTGAAATTCTTTTACTTGTTGATTCAACTTTACTTGTTACATCACTCGATGAATTTTTAACCGCTAATTCAGCTTCATTGGTGTAACCATTTGAGCAACCTCCCAACACTAAAACTGCACATAACATCATAACCATTGCTGCTTTTATTTTCATTTCAAAACCTCCTATTTAGAATAACTTATACTTTTATTCTAAAAGCAAAAACTGAAATGAAAATGGTACAAATATTAAGAATTATTAAGTCACAAGGATTGCAGTCATACCAACTTTACACATATCTAAGGCCTAATTAATTAATCACGTTACATCTTTGAATGCTTCGTTACAATCCACTTATGACCTAAAAAGTACTTCCAAAGTGCCATTGCATGCCCATGTCCTAGGTCATACTCCTTTTTTAGCCAATCTGTGAAGACGGTTGCTTTCATATCCTCAACTAAAATGCCCTGACTGACTGCATTCTCTTTGATTTGTTCTGGTGTTTGACCGGTTTTGGTCGTGATATTATCTATATAAGCTTGAAATGACATAATTAACCTCCTATTTTGTAAATCTATTGACTCATTCATACCCGGTAATTGTTTAACTAAATAATTGTTAAACTAGATAATAGATAACCTAAATCATTTAAATTTTCGCGGTTTCAATTATAGGGATTCTTTAAAATAGCAGAGATAGGTATCATAGGCTTCATATCCCACTTTTAATGCCGCATCCAGCATCCTGCCTTCTGGTACAAAATTCACGATTTGTGTTAATCCTTTATTTAACCAGGTGGTTGTATTTACATAGATCAGTTCCTCTAGCAGAGTCGTTGCTTCAAACTTTGGTAATACTACAGCGCCATACACTTCGCCTGACTTCTCTGTTTGACGCATCGTGAAAATGCTTCCAACAATTTCATCGTGATCTTTAACGATATGAACCAGCCATTTTTCAAAGACACCATAGATTTTATCCGCCGTCCAATAATAATCTTTAAAGTGTATTTGATGAAAATCCCTATAGGCATCGAAGTCATCCTCTGTCAAAGTCTTTATCTCATAATTTAAAGTTATCTCCTTTAAATGACTGCTGTCAATTCTTGTTTGTACAGTGTCTTCTGTACAAATAAACCCTTTCGCTTCTAAAAACTTCTGAGACGCTCTGTTCGGTTTTGTTGTTCCAAAATAGCAAACATAACCTTTACAAGCGACTTCAAGATAATCCATAAAGGCAGTCGCAATCTCGTCATAACGACCATCATCCATTATATAAGGACCACCGGTCGTACCGATGTATTTTTCTTCATCGTTTACATCTATCGAAAACACGCCTATCAGCTTTTGATCTTCGTAATAGCCAAGTAATCGTTCGTACTTACTTTTCACTTTTTTATGAAACTGCTTTTCCATCACTGACCGTGAATGATAGGGTGGCGTGGTTCGCTTTGTCTCAAATAGATAGATCTGCCAAGCAAATTGAGCCGCTTCGTTTATTTGATGTTCTGAAAGTTCTATTATGTATCCCTCTGTCCTATTTTTATCTATATTAACCACTCATTGCCTCCTATATTGATAAACTTATTTTAAATCTAGTAAGAAGGGAAATCAAATAATTTCCCCAATGACTCACATCTATAAACGTAATTATGCTTTGGTTCTGAAAAAGGCTTCACTTTACAAATAACCTTTTGTATTAATGTTTGTTAATGAGTTGAAAGTTTAGACTTTCGGTAAAGCTGTATAACAATCCAACACAAGGTATAAGTGAACCAATTATCATTGCGGCTTGCCATCCACTATTTGCATAAATTAGGTTGCCAAAATAAGATCCAAGTGCACCTCCTAAAAAGAATATCGACATAAATACACCATTAATTCGGCCTTTTTTATTTTCATCGATGCTATAGATAATACTTTGCCCAATAACTAAATTTCCTGAAACTGCAAAATCTAGAGCAATTGCAGATAGTGTTAATAGACCTAAGGAAGAAAGTGATTGATCAAGAAGTAATAAATTCGTAAGAAAGGAAAATATAGCAATAACAAATGCTAAATTGGTTAAAATTCTCGCATGTCCTTTGTCCGCTAATCTTCCAACAATTGGAGCAGCAAGCGCACCAGAGATGCCGACAAATCCAAAAATTGCAACTTCACTTTGGTTTAAGTTATAGTTTGTCATCAGCCACTGAGGTGTTATTGTCCAAAACATGCTAAACAGACCAAATAGCAGTGCTTGATAGGTTGATCTTCTTCTCAATAGCTTTTCACTAATATAAAGTGCACCCATTGATTTAATAATTGAAAAATAACTTTCTCTTCTACTTGACTCTCTTTCTGGAACAAATGTAATTAACAAAATCAAGATAATCGTTATTAACACTGCAGAGCTTATAAAAACGCTTCTCCAATTTAGTACGCCAGATATAAAACTTGAGACAGGTCTTGCAAGCATTATCCCTAATAGTAACCCACTCATTACATTTCCAATTATCTTACCGTTTTGTTTGTCTTTAAAAAGCTTTGTTGCCAAAGGTACGATAATTTGAGCAGAAGTTGAACCGAGCCCAATTAAAAAAGAAGCCATCAAAAAAACGGTTGAAGACTTTGTTTCTACCAAAATTATCAATCCGAAAAGCACGATTATTAGCCCACTAATAATAAGTTTTTTGTTCTCTTTAATATCACTTAAGGGTACTAAAAAAATGAGTCCTAAGGCATATCCTATTTGTGTCAACGTCACGATTCCGCCTTGAGTTGACCTAGAAAAATTTAGGTCCTTAGCAATTATACTAATAATAGGTTGCGAATAATACAAGTTTGCTACGATAATCCCACATGCCAATGCAAGTAATCCAACCATCCATTTAGAAATTTTAATTTCTTTCATAATTCACTCTCCATAACGATATATGAACGTTTCGTTCATTAATTAAATACTATACGCATCGTTCAGTTTTGTCAATCTTTTTTTTATTTCTAATTTGTAGTATAATGAACGTATCGTTTTCAAATACAAAAAGAGGATATCATGATGAATAAAAGCCCAGGACGACCAAGAAGTAAAGAAACTAAATCAGCAATCCTTAAAGCAGCTTATGACCTTCTGTTTGAGATTGGTTTTAATAAGATTTCCATTGAAGGAATTGCTAAAAAAGCCGGCGTAAGTAAAGTAACCATCTATAAATGGTGGAATACAAAGGGTGCTTTAATTTTAGATGCGTTTTTTACATTTAGTGAATTACAGCTTCCTGTCCCAAATACTGGTTCTGTCAAAGAAGATCTATATCAACAAGTGTTAAACCTATCTGAGTTTATTAAGAGTGAAAAAGGCGCTATCTTATTAGAGTTTATTGGCGAAGGCCAGTCCAATATTGAATTTGGAAAAGAATATAGAGATAGATATTTTACACCCAGACGTTTAATCTCTAATAAAATCATTGAAAGAGGTATAGAAAGAGGAGAACTAAAAAGGACAGTCGACAGTAGTATTCTTATTGATTTGATATTTGCTCCTATTTTTTATCGCTTACTAATTACCAAAGAAAAAGTTGATGAAGACTATATTACAAAAATTATTGATATTGCATTCAGAGGATATTGCATTTGATATTATTAACAAAAGGTCGTATACGGGCTGGTGAGCAACCAAGTATACGACCTTTTATAATTAAAATGTTATCAATGGTACGATCCAATTGGCCCAAATCCAGCTAATCGGCATTACAATTACCATAGCAGGTATCATATCAGCAACTGGAAACTCCTTAATTTTCGTCATTCTAAAACCTGTTGCAAGAAGTAAAAAGCCACCGCAGGCTTTAAAGTCGCCAATCATATCTGGCGTTGTAAGTGGAAAAATCAATTGCGCACTTAATGCAAGCGCACCAAATATAATGAATTGTGGGATAGCAACCATTGAAACGACGATGCCTAGGTTACACGCAAAAATTACCGCTGTAAAAAAATCAAGTATAGACTTTGAAATCAATATCGTGCTATCTCCCGTCATTCCTGCATCTATACTACCATAGATCCCAGAGCCACTTGCACAAAATAATACGACTATCGTGACTAAGGCTGCCGTTACATTATCATCTGACAATTTCGTGTGACCGTGTTTCATCCACATAGCAATAGGTTTTTGCAGCGAAAGCGCACCAGTGGTTATCCATTTGTTTAAATCAATGATAAATCCAAAGATTGTTCCTAAAACAACAGCTAGAATCACAGCTGGCATAAATTTCATCATATCAATAGCGACTATGCCCATACCGATAGCGCATACGCCAAAAATAAGTGTTAAATTGTCCTTAATTCTTGCTGGTAGCTTATTTCCCATAAGCGTACCAACGATTCCGCCAAATACGACTGATAATACGTTGATGGTAACTCCAATTGGCATTTTATATCGACTCCTATTCAATTATATTGCGTTCTAAATGTTAGAACCAAAGTGTTCCAATATTTTAATGCTAAAATTACTATAGTCACTTTGACACTATGTGTCAATCCATTCTAAAATCATATACTCGTCCCCTTCTAGTTATAAAACGATTAAACCTATAAAAACCATGCATGAAATAAAAAAAGATATGAAGGCATTAGGCTTCATATCTTTTACATGAGATTTTATACTTTTAGTTTCATACTTTATTATCATACATTAGTTTCATTATTATGTTTCATTATTATGTTTCATTATTTAGTTGATACGGATTGAACTGGAATCCAGATTTCACAATACTCATCTGTCCCTTTGGCTTTGTAATACATTTCAAGTCTTGCACCTATAGCGACTTCATAGCCTGAACTTGGAAACCACTCTGAAAAAATCGCATTCCAAAGTGCTTGGACATGTTCAGTTGTTTGCTCAACTTGATATGGCTCAGTTGAAAAAATCGCCCACTTGGCAGCAGGAATTTCATTGACTTCATAATCTGATGGATCGCTATTATCAAGTAATAAAGCACCTATCATATAAGGGAAAGTCTCATCGCCAGTTTCTTTGTAGCTCATAACCGCATGAACCGGTAAAACACCTTCGTAATCGTCGAACACTTCTATACCAGAAGCCTTTTCAAGCTTTTCTACCATTCCATTTGCAAAGCTTTCCTGCCAAAATTTTGGCACATCTATGAAATTTTGTCCATTTGTCATACTTATGATTCTCTCGACACCAAACATTTTAAATGCAGGTTTTTCTTCGATTTTTACATTCATCAGCTTACCTCCATTTTTCTCTTATACCCATTTTAAAGTGTAATCATAATGTTTAATAATTTCCTTTACGAATCTTAGTCACGTTGTTATTCATTAATTTTCGTGCAAAATTCTGGTAAAACCATTTTTTGATTGGTGATAACGCTTGATTATGCTTCATAAAAAATGTATCTGGGTCATTAAAGATACCAAAATCTCGATTGATCCCTTCTTTTTGAATATAGGTGTCGTTATTATCCCAATCAACCTCCGGTTTTTTAAAATGGTTCGTAGCGACGCCATAACCACAAAATTGGTCATCTGATTTAGAAAACTTTTTCTGCAATTGAGTCAAGTAAGGCCGATCCAATATAAAGCCCTCAAGCTTCAACCATCTGTCTTCAAAATTCACTTCGACCCAACTATGAATAATACTTTTGGGAGCTAAAGTGTAGACCAAGCCCGTCATTGCTCCTTTTTGAAGTTTTTTATCAATTGTAAACCCATGTATTCGGCAAGGAATACCTACAGATCGCAACAACGACATAAATAAAATACCTTTCGTATTACATTGTCCATAACCGTCACTCAAAACACGACTTGATTTAATCGCATCATCAATATTATAACCAAAGCTAATTTCATCTTTTACAAAATTATAAATCTGTAGTATTTTACTATAATTATCTATTTGACGCCAACCTCTTGCATTCACAAGCTTAGTGATGTTTTGGCTTTCATAATCTAACAGCTCTGTTGGTTCTAAATATTGATTCATAATGACCTCCTTTAGTTTCTATGAATAACTTAATTATACAAATCAAACTAAAGAATTACTTTCAAAAATCTGCTATCAGAAATAATATCTCTCGCAGACATACCAGTCAGTTTTTTATTGGCAGCCGAAAAATGGGATGAAGAATCAAAACCCGAAGCAATTGCAGCATCTGTTATGCTCTTTCCTTGAAAGATAAGTTGGTAGGTTTTATGCATTTTATGCAGTAAAATATACCCTTTTAACGTTAAACCTGTTTCTTGCCTAAACAGATGAGACAATCGGCTTTCTGAAAGTGTTAATTCATGTGCAATGCTTTGTACTTGATGATAAGTTGCATCACAATCACAATCATTAATCCATTTAAGCACTTTTTCAACTCGCAGATCATATTCTAGCCCTTGAGATAGAATGAAATATTCATTAATCCTCAAAAGCAAAAGTGAATAGTCCGCAGTATTTTCTTTCTGACTTCCTCTAGCTAACAAATCCCTAAACTCTGTAGCCACTCTTTCTGATACTAGATAATAGGCATCTCTCTTTAGAAAAAACTTTCTCATTGCTCTTCCTAGTTGACTTGTAGGATCAATTAACATCGTAAAGTGAATAGAATCGCTAGAATAGAATTCATGTGGCACGTTTGCATTAACTAATATAGCATTACAGTTTATTTGCTTATCTAATACTTTTATTTTTAACTTTTCATTTCCACCTATAAACAGTTGAAGTAACCAGTGTTTATGCTGCTCAGCTCGTATTTGGTTCGTTATTGCACCGTAACTCTGCTCGAACTTGAAAATATCATTCATGAATCCCCCTAACTAAACTTTTCGATGTTGTACCTATTATCATTTGGAAAAACGAGATTGCTAATTAATTCTAGGATTTCTGTTGCTATATCCACATGAACTACTTATTATTAAATTCCTCTTTTAATTTAATTGGAAAATAACGCTGCATTTGCTTATAGCCTAACCCTAGCTCAATTTCTCTATAAGCTGGATCTCTACCATCCTCATATAGATAGGGCATGTTAAACATCACATGCCTGTCTTCATCGATGCTGAAATTTGTATTTTCAATCCATTGACGCACTTTGCCTTCTACTTTACTAAGGCTCTCGTTATCTTCATCGATACTGACAGCCATTGCATACAAACCACCTTTAAAATCGATCAAGTCAAATGGCGCTACCGCATCAGCATCAACGCCTTCATTAACAGCACATAGCCACTCAGCCTTATCTTCAACAGATAAGAGAAAATCAAAGCAATCAAAGATGACAGGCTTATACAAATGTACCTTTTGCCATAACTGATACATATAACCGCCATACTTAAACATGTCATCCCATGACTGAACCCCAACGGTTACTGCTTTAAAATCTGGAATTCTAACCACCATGATATCTGGAATCTTCTTGTCTAATCGATCCGATATTTCAAGGAGTCGATTCACATTCGAAGGCTTTCCTATGTAGTCGATACTGGTCAACTGTGTTTCAATTTCCTTTGCTTTGGAATAAAGCAGCTTGATATCTGAGTTATCCGAAAAGTTCACTTGCTCAATTTCATGAATAAAATCCATCACGATTTCTTTCAGCTCATGTAAAAGTGCCACTTCATCGTCTATGCTTGTGACTTTCTTGCCCAGTACCTCCAAAACCACATCAGAACCAGAGGCACTGAACACGCGCTGAATGTCTTTTATACTGATATTTAGCTTTCTGAGAATCAAAATTTGCTCCAGCCTTCTAATCGCACCTTCATCGTACATACGATACGCATAATCGGTACTTCTTACACTTGTGAGCAATCCCATATCCTCGTAGTAACGCAAGGTGCGAGCGGTTACATCGTATTGGTTGGACACATCTTTAATCTTTACTAAGCTACTCATTTTCGTTACCTCTCTTCTAAATTATTATGTTCTAACCTTAGAATACAGGATTACGCAAAGGAAGAGTCAATGCTTATCTAAATAAATTTTCTGCGAGTCCAAGATTTATTTTGGATGGATCTATTTCTTCTTCAGCTTTTTGCATAATTAACCCCATCGCTTCCGATTGGAAGTCCCAATAATAATACCCTACGTTATCTTCGCTTAAAATAGCCTTCACATCCTTAATCCAGTTTAGAGCGCCTTTGTGATGATAGCAAGGATGTGTTAGTCCAATCTCACCGATATGAACAGGAACGTCATTCTCTCTACCAAACTGTAGTATATGGTTTAATCTTTTTCGAAGATAGTCAATATTCCTAGGCAGAGAAACACCTTCCTCTACTGGTTCTAGAATTGATTCATCTGGGTAGCTGCCACCATCGGAGTTGTTACCAATCCACCCAGCATACTGATGTGTATAATCATTTGGATCATAAAAGTGATAGTCATAAATGATATTCTCCCAGTTCACCTTTTTGTAGTACTTAGGGGAATCCAAATCATCCCCTATTCCATGACAGCCATACAACTTAGATACTACAATCAGATGATTTTCATCGATAAGCCTTATTTGCTCTATCGTTTTATCTAGCAAATCATAGTAGCTTTGTCCACTGCGATCGTTTGTCACAGGTACGTTAAAGAGGTCGTAGCCGAGTAGCGCTTCTTCATCTTTATACCTTTCCGCAAATACTTGCCAAATCTCAATAAATCGTTTCTGTAACGCTTCATCGTACCAAAATCTAAAATCCTTACCGTCTTCCTTATCAAGCCAGTCACCACCATGAGGTAAAACCAATGCCAAAGTAACCAATAGCCCATTCTGTTTCGCATGCTTAATCTGTAGATCCAGCCAATTTAGAGCTGTAGTATCATAGGTAAATGGTGTTTCAAAGGGTTCGAAAAAGCTATGACGTATTAACAGACGAACGCTATTTGCCCCTAGCTCTGAAGCATACTTATAAGCTGAGTCATCTACTCCCGTTTGTAGGATTACTTCGTTGGGCATCCAGTAATTTTGAGTAAAGTTAAAGCCGATGAGTCTGATGGGTTCACCTGTTTCAGGATGGATCAGTTGTCTTCCTTTTGCTTTTATGTACATAAAATCGCCTACTTTCTTGCATAATTTGTAATCTTAGTTTGCAGTTACAGCTTGTTTCTAATACAATAACCTTTTCATTATGAATTTTCAACCTACCAAATATGTTTTAATTTGTTGAGATAAATTTTATAAAAAATGAGCAGTAATGTCGACTGCTCTTTTGGTTTATCTGTAACGTATTCACTATTCTTCTGGGAGCGAATCAAATGCTATTTTCTCACCTGTTCGCTTATATGCCCAATACTTCCTTCCACTCAGCAAGCTCTGCTCGATCCTTGTTTGTCACATTCACGAAAGAAACTCTTTGAAACTTTGACAACTCTTTTTTTATCTTGCCAGTCAATTTAAGCACTTCACCATTTTGGGTGGTGTTTGTGCCTCTAATGATTTCATTCAGTGCCCCATCATTGATGGTGATGACGATGGTCTCTTGTTTATAGGCTTCTAGCTTTCTTAAAAGTATCAATAATGCATTTACGCCTACAACCGCTGGTTTCATATATTCCAAATAAACAGATTCTTCTTTTATCACTTGATCATCTTGAATCAAGCTGTATCTAACCTCAATGTCCTCGCCTTCATATAAAGTTGAAAATGAAGCCATATATGCTTTAATCATCCTTATTCTCCCTTGTCTATAATATAGAATTATATAATCGTTTAAATATCAATATTCATAATCCACTTACTCTATTATACCCAATCACTCCTCAATGACAATCAAAACCTTTCCCAAGTGCTCTCCGCTGGCGTAGTACGTCATAGCCTCTCTCCCACTGAGTAGAGTGAAGCGACGTGGATCTATTATTGAAGTTAATTTTCCCTCTTCATAAAGCTGATTGATCTCAGGCAAATTGCGATTTGTACTAAGCTGAACACAATTGTACTTTCTACCATACTTTTTCTCTAAGGACTTAGAACCTAACAGTATGCGTATTACTTTAATCATATCGCCACCGATCGTGATGTACATGCCATCATCATTTAAAACCTTGGCATACTTACTGAGTGGTTTATTGGTTTTACAATCGATAATCAGATCATACTTGTCGGCTAGTTTAGTAAAATCCACCTTCTTATAATCCTTAAAAGCATTGTATCCCATCGAAAGTAGCATTTCTCTTTTCACCTCTGCATCCACCCCAGTTAAATGAACGTTGAGGTCACGAAGCATTTGAACCGCATAGGTCCCAACGCCACCACCAGCGCCGTTGATCAAAATCCGCATGCCATCTCTAATCTCAATAAAATCATAAAGCGCTTGATAAGCAAGCATCCCCGCTTGTGGAATAGCTGCCGCTATATCAAAGGGCATGCTTTCAGGCATATGACAGAGATGCTTTTCATATGTAGCGGTATATTCAGCAAAACCACCGAATTGATTGTTACTCAGATCACCATAAACGCGATCCCCTATTCTGAACTTCGTCACTTCACTACCGACCGACACTACTACACCCGCTACATCAGAGCCGAGGATTTGTAGCTTAGGTTTAAATAGACCGGACTGCATTCGATTGACAAATGAGCTACCCTTTATCATGCCTAAATCCCAGTCATTTATCGATACCGCTTTAACCTTAACTAAGACTTCATCACTTTTGATGCTTGGTGTTGGAACTTCTTCAATGGTTAAACTTTTGAGTGAGCCATACTTGCGGTTGACGAGTGCTTTCATTTTTCACCTACTTTTTCAAAAATAAACAAATTAGTATTATCTATGACTATGCCATTAAAAACTACTATCTTAACAAAAGAATAATCAAAACAAACCGCAATAGCAAGTTTAAGTCTAACAAAATAGTGCTTTTACTATAAAAAACCAACTAAAAACGCCGTTAGTGGTGCAAATGCACCTTGAATATTAGCAACTACAATGATCATCGATAAAAGTGCTAGCCCAATTGAACTGTTTCCAACAACAAAATTAAACTTATCTACTACTCCCCACTGAGCAGGTCTTATACCAAACTGAATCAACTTTGCGTTTTTTAGCATCACTTTCCAGCGGTTTATGGCAATGCCAATAAACAAGCACATAAAAACAAAACTTTTAACTGCTTTATTACTATGAAAATCGACACGCTTTTCCATTTCATTCAAAATTGGAGTAGGAATAACGCCATCACCTGCTTGTATCCAGCAACTAAAGGCTTGCTGAAGTGTCAAATGCACCGAATCTCCATAGGATACATGACTATTCTCCGTTTCTATTGATATATCTGGTGTATTCAAATAAGCTAATTTTAAACCCTTTAACGGATTAATGGTGTTAGATGTATTAGCGATTACTAATAAAAGCATAAACATTCCAACAAACACACATATACTCATAAAATATAAATTAGCCTTCTTTTCAAAATGCCATTTTATATTCGCCTGTTTGGGTGATTTTCTTAACTTCAACCAAAATTTGAACCCTAATCCCCCAAATAAAATCAACAGTATGCCACTCATCATCACCATAATGGCATGATAATTGGAATAATCGAAGATAATTCTCTGCATAGTGGCATTTGGCTGCACACCCAAATCAATTATTTCTTTTAAAGCCTTTTGAAATTCTATCAACACAAACCTCCCTATAACTCAGTTATTCGTTAGAATAATAAATGATCTAACGTGATAGGTTTATCATAGAGGTTTAATATTACAAAAGAATAAATATAAGCTTTAAGAATTTCTTACGTTTTATTTGTTTATGGTTCATTAAATATTAATTGAGTTTCTATTGTTTTCTATTATTTCTATTATTTCTATTACTTATACTACTTTCTATCACTTTCTATCACTTTCTATCACTTTCTATAATCCGTCCTAATAAAAGGGGCTTCTACCCTTTCGCTGATTAATAGCTTGTATTTTTGTGGGTGTCGATACGCATTTCCATGAACCTCGCGTTCTCTGTAATTACGGATTTCTTCAAGTGGAAACTCTGCCATAAATATCCCTTCACTTTCATCAGCTTCGATAATCAGTGTATCTCTTGAAGCATTTTCAGTGGGTTTATAAGCGATACCGTCAAATGCAGTTGAATGGCCATTACAATCCGGTTGACCCTTCGGATAATTCACAGTTGCAATTCCCACCATGTTCTCATAAGCTCTCCCTCGTAGCTGAGAAATACGATTGATCTCCATAGGACACGCATTGGGTACCAATATAATTTCTGCACCCTTTAACATGAGAATTCTAGCACTTTCAGGCATTTCTCGATCATAGCAAATCATCGAACCGATTTTTACTAGTCCGATCGTAGTATCTAGCTCTGTCACGTAGAAATCATCTCCTGGTGTTAATCGACACTCTTCTCCAAAATCACAAGTGTGTACCTTGGCATATTTAAGCGCGTCACAACCTTGTCGATCGATCAACATCAACGTATTTCTCGGTAATGGCTCATAAGTTTCAAGATAAGTTAACCCTATAGCCATGTTAAGTTCTTTTGCAAGATTTTTAAACGCTATAATAAAGTCGCTACTTTCGTCTATAGAGATGCTTTTAAGCTGATCTAAATCTTCAGGAATATCGTAACCAACACTCCACATCTCTGGAAACAAAGCGATGTCCGCTCCCATTTCCTTCGCTTTTCTGCAGTAGTCTATGCCTTTTAGTAAATTCTCCTCTATACTTTTTTCTGGTAACAATTGCATTAATGCCACTTTTAGATTTTGATTCATGGTTATCCCCTTTAAAAACTTAATATGATTGATTTAAGCATAATTCAGATTATAAACCTTCGTGTATTTTTTATACTGATTTTTTAAATTGATTTTTATTTTAATATATTTCTTTTACTAATTTTATCATAATCATTATTATTAATCTTAATATAATCATATAATTTCAAGAGTATAGAACTCAATTATAAACATTGTCTATCAAGTCCACGGAATATAATCACAAACAGTAAAGTGGCTAATTCAAAAGCTCTTGGTATCAAGTCCATAGAATTTACATCAATTTCTTTGCTGAGAATAAAAAGCTACTTCTCTTAAATATATGAAAAGTAGCTTAGGGTGATTCATTCTTATATAATTAAGCATACGAATACGATCGCTATGATGAATGTTAGCATACCCGCTAAAAATTCCAGAAAAATCTTTTAATAAGGTCTTTTCCCCTCTTCTCTAGCTTTTGAAATTTCATCTAGTCTAGCACCTTCTGTAAATGCGATAATCTTTTTGTAGGTTTGTACATTCTACTGAATGCTTGCAAATACAAAGAGCGAAGATACTGCTTGAAGTATCTTCGCCCTAACTTATTTTTACACCAATAAACGCACTTGGAAAACGCCATTTTCGATTTTATAGAGCAATTCACCATCATACTTCTTGGCAAAAGCTATGATACTCTTGCTTCCAATTCCATGACCTGCTTCTACAGCTATTGGAAAACCATTTTGGTCAAGTCTAGCATCTTCAGAACAGGTATTTTCAATCTCAAGTAGCAATCGTCCAACGCTTCGCGAAATAAATCGTATATATGGTGGCCTATTATTCGGTAATTTTTTACAAACCTGAATTGCATTTTCCATCAGATTGGAAACTACCATAGAGAGTTCAAGAGAATCTATATCCAAATCGTTTGGGATATCCAGTATAATTTCTGTGTGTATGTTTGCTTGGTCTGCTATCTTTGTGTAATGACTGACAGCAGCGTTGACAGTATGGTTTTCACAGTAGATCTTCGTGATTTTGTTCTCTTTTTGGTTATCTCTTCCCAAAAGAGACATAACTTCATTATTTTCTCCTTGATTCAACAGCTCCAGAAGGACATTGTTGAAATGTCGACGGTCATGTGCTTCTCGGCTGTTTTGTGCCGAAACTTCTTCCATAAGTTCCAACCTATACGCCATATCCCTTGTGGCCAGCTGCAGATATTCTCGTTCCGTCTGCATTTTATGATTTTCTTCACGCATGTTATATTGATTTGTTGTGGAATTTAAAGAGTGAATAATGGAAACATAGACCGAAATACCCAAAAGGATCAAAAAAATAAGAGGCAACTCATTTTGAACCAACATTTCTTGTATGTCACCACCAAAAAAATATACTAAAAAACATGCCATCAATAAGATCGTTGGCACTATGTAAATATACCAATTATCCAGTACTTTTCGATATGCTTTTGTTATACATTTATTAAAGACATAAATTATCAGTGAAAATAAAATTAGGCGTAAATAAATGATGCCATACAACGGACTTGGAAAAAGATCACGTAATATGTAACTCAAAAATACAATTGCCATATAAACATTTATCATTGTGATATAACTAAAACACCATTGCATTATTTTATCTCTAAAAAGAGGTTTTAGACCGATTCCAATTATAAGCAACATTGCAAGATCAACAAAAAATACTGCATTATAATTTTCTGTAAAATAATAATAGCAGTTTGCGCTGACATTTCCCACAACAATAATGGTTGTCACAAAAAAATAAATCCATTTGTTTTTATATTTTGGAGTTGCCATTGTTGAAATTAAAAGTACTAGCATTATATCTGTGATGATGGCTCTTAAAAGGTTAGGAAAGAGTGATGTCATGATCTATCTTCCTTTGCCATCAAGTAATCCATGTATGCATCTCTCACAATGGGATATTTTTTTGCTGAAATAGGGACAATTTTATTACTTCGAAGAGTGAAGCTTTCTTTTGAAAATTTCACCACCCGACGCATATTCACCACAAATGAGGTGTGACATCTAATGAAATGCTTGTCTTTGAGAATCGGTTCACAGTATTCTAGAAAATTTTCTCGTATGGTCTTGCTTATAATTTCATTACCGTTGATCAGGTTGAATATGACAGTGTGTCCTTGGTATTCACAGCAAGCAATGTCTGATAGTTTAATCATTCTGAGGCCATCAGATGTTTTTACTGTAATGGTCTGCTCTTCAGCTATGTCTACTTTTGAGATTGCTAGGTTAAGTGTATTGAATAACTGCTGCCTATCAACGGGTTTCAATATATAATTAATCGGGCTTGCTGCATATGCTTGTAGAGCAAACTGAGGTTCGGTAGTGGCATAGATAATTTGAGCTTCGCGGTCAAAGCGGCGTATTGCTTTACCTAATTCCAAGCCGTTCACCATAGGCATTACGATATCCAATATGTAGACGTGAAAATTATTATCCTTAGTGGCAGCCAGTAAAAAATCTGGATGACCGTATTTAACCACCTCTACATCAATACTGTTTTCAGTGAAATAATCGTTTGTCATTAAAGCAAGATTATGCAAGTCCTGTTGTGTATCATCGCATACTGCAATACGAATCATTTTTGTCACCTCTTGAATAAAATTCTAATTTCCCATATATCTTATCATAAATATTGTCAACCTATATATACTTTCAGACTATCTCTTTACTAAAATCACCTAACATACATTATAGTAACAAAGCTTGTTTATAATCGTTCTTAATTCCATTTACCTTATGCCCTGCAATTTGTGGTATGTGCGGTATCTTAAAATAATTGCTGATTTCTTCATCTGTATATTTTCTCAAATCTTAGATAATTCAGAACTATAGGTTGTCACATCAAATCTCATTTTCAGTTGCATCATGTGGCTTCTTTGTATAAATTCAATATGAGTTAGATTGTTCATGGTAAGATAATTATAACTCATCTGAACTGGCTCTTCCAGCCAGTTCTAATCTTTTATAAGATAAAATAGACTCTTTCAAAATCAAATCTGATTTTGCTAGAGTCTTTTTATACGGAGGGGTAGTTTGCAACAGCCCCTTTGTCATTATTTGTTGATTAATTTTGATTCCACTAAAAGGTTCCTAATTGCCTGCGCTGCTTCTCCATAGGTCATATTCGCTTTTGGTGAAATCGATGTTGCCGTACTACCATTGAAGACATGAGCAGAAAGAACGTCTTTTACATAAGGTGTCGCCCAGTTCGAAACCTGATCAAAGTCAGAGTAGTTTTTATACCTCTCAGTATCAGAACCTACAAGACGGATGACCATCATTGCTCTTTGATACATTGTCATTGCTTCTTCTCTTGTAATCAATGCATTTGGCCTAAATGTACCGTCTTGATAACCAGTCACAATACCATTTTCATTTGCAATGAGAATCGCTAATGTTCTCTGTCCATTTACAAAAACATCCTTGAATTTATTTTCGTGTGAAGAACCCTCTCTGTAAAGGCCTAACGCTCTGACGATATATTCTGCAAAATCAGCTCTTGTGATCGCCTTGTTAGGTTCGAATTTTTCAGGACTAAAAATCACAAGTCTTGACGCCAAGTCATTTACAGCTTCTTTTGACCAATGGTTTTCAACTGATTCCACTATGATTGGATTCCAAATGATTGAGTACTCGGAGTTTGTCATAGAATTCAATCTAGCATACCATTTTCCATCTTTACTGAAGACTTCGGTCGGTACGTGGCTATAAGTGCCATTCGAGTTGAATACGATACCCGTAGTGGCTTTTTTAGGATCTACGCCTGCTGGTATTTCAATCACTCTTTCCACATAATTACTAAATTTGTTGATTTCCACTTTTTCGACTGTTCCGTCTGACTTCACAATTTTTGCGATGACGTCAAATGCAACTGGTGAGAAAACTAATTCAGAGCCATTATTTTTAGCGACTTCATTATATTTTGAAATTACACTTTGATCAATTTTAGTGATTTGTACCTCTATTTTGATATCTTTCAGCGCATTTTCAGAAACACCGAGGTTTGAAGCCACTTGATTAATCGTAAATTCTTCTGCTGGAATAATATATTCCACATGATCTCGTTTAATAGAGACATCAAAATCATTTACTTCTAGTTTCTTTACAATATCCCCCGTCAACTCTACTTTTGAAACTTCTGAATTTGTGTCAGAGACGGTCACTTGGATTATGTTGTTGCCAACTGTCGGTGGGTTCTTTGCTACTTCATTGATTTTCGATTCAATAGCCGAATTGTTTAAATTAACCGTAACGGTTGACTTACCCTCTTCAATTGATTTCGATTCTGTCCCAGCGTTTTGTGTAACGCCATTTACAATGACATTAACCGTAGTGGGGCTAGTTGTTGGTGTTGATGAAGTAATTCTTTGTGTCGTAAAGTTCCAGGTGGTTTGATCAGCAATCCCCGCGTAAGCATTTCCTACAGAATTTGCAAACGCAGTTGCGTCAATTTGTACATAGTATTCAGTTTCTGCTAAAAGTGTGACGGATGGATTGACTGTAATGATCGCAGTTCCTCCGCCTGTCACTTGACTGGATGTGACATTGATTGATTCAATGACGCTATGATCAACAGCTCTCTTTATGACAATGTTTCCTGAGCCTTTTGCGACATTTTCGCTAAAGGTGATGACTAAGTTGCTGTCCATTGCTACATTTGTTGAACTATCTGCTGGACTAAGTGAACTTACAGTAGGTGCTACACCATTAACCTTTACGCCTACTGTAGAATCCACTGCATTTAATGTCAGCGCTACATTATTTTCTGCCCCATCTTTCAACGTTCCACCATTTAGTGTGATTGCTGAACCAACTACTATACCGTCCATATCATAATTTCCAGACACCACGATGTATCTAAAGATCAGTGCTGTCGTCCCGCTACCACTTTGATAAGCGGCATTGACTGTTCCACCAGTATCTAATGTAAGCTGTATATACGGCGTTCCAACGGTTGTATCGACTGTTATAGCATCACTAAAATTGACTGTAAAACTCAAATTATTTCCGACTTTATATGTGCCATTACTTGGAACAGCTACACTTGATACTGTAGTAACAATCTTATAAACCTCTTTACTTAAAGTATATGGCCCATAAGTGATTCCGCCAGCTGTAATTGAAGGAATCGTTATATTGGTAGATATATTTCCAACTGCATATTTGGTATCTAAAAATCCACTTATGGAATCATCGCTATAGTATCCTCCGTATACATTTCCAGTTACTTTACCGACAGCAGGATCACCCCAAAAGGCCTTATTTCCGGTCAAATAGCCTCCATAAATATTTATAACACCACTATTAACAACAATCGCTTCGTTGACAGCATTATTAACATTGTTCCAAAGACCGATAAGCTGTCCATCATACATATTGAAAGTGCCGCTTTCTAAATAAATTGCTTGTCCTGGCGCTAGTACCCTGCCGTTATAGAAATTGACAGTGCCACCAACTATTTTTATGCCGCTCGTATCGTTGCCCGCAACTGTGCTTAGAATGCTTCCTAATTTTGAGTCACTAGTATCATCAACTTTTAAGATACCACTTGTTATGTTAATCACTGGCGAATTCTCTTCGCCACTTGTACTTCTAGTTATTGTTTTACCATTGAGATCAAGTATTGTTGTCTTATCTTCTAAATCAAAGTGTAGCGCAGTAGCTGTCGTCACATCAGAAAGTACTTGAATATAAGCCGTTCCACTTGCTAAATCACTTACATATGACACAGCCTCCGCTAGAGTGCCATATAACCAGCTCGACGGTGCAGAGTCACTTACACCAGCCACTCCCCAGCGCGCTTGTGTACTAGCTGGTATTATTTTTATGATCTTTGTACCCGTTATTTTAACTGGTGTATCGCCTGACATACCACCATACTCGACAATATATCCATTAACTCCTGGATCATAAGGATTAAAGTCATTCCATTTCCCCGTGGTTTTATAGATATGGGCAACCCATTCACCAGCGGAACCGATCGAGTAATTATTCGGTTCTTTATCAACATCCCTATCCCAGTTGACATACATGTCTTCAACGGCTTCGCCGTCTTGATATCCACTCCAGAATGGTTTACCTTCTTTTTCCCCTATTGTAGCGCCTTCCGGTCCTGTAACCCAGCGCCAATCTCCATAGGTCCCAGTTGTCACACCAGTAGTTAAGTCTCTACCATAGTCTCTAGCCCCTATCCAGCCAATTCCTAAAGCTTTTAACTGGACGAAATTATTCTCATCCTGACTCGTTAGCGTTACGAGATAGCCTTTTCTACCAAAAAGTGATTTTAACTCTGAATCTGCTTTAGCTGTAGACCATGTAACTGGATCCCCTGTATTTACGAACTCGTAGAAATGACCGGTGGCTGCCAAGTATAAGCCATTGCCAATGGATATATCGATATTTCTATCGGTGTTATCATTTGAGGTCGTCGAGAACTTGATACTCCTTAACGCTAATTGATAATTTTCAGGCGTATCTAAACCCATCAAAGTTAAAACACCATTATCTGCATTATATTCACTTCCGATAATGCTGCCTATCTGAGCCGGATATAACAGTGTATCTCCTGTCTTAAAATTGGTTATACTGACCGTTGCACCTTTTATATTTTCAGTGAAATTTAATGTTAAACCGCTGTCGACTACTACCGGGCTACTGCCTACGAGGTAGTCTGTAGATCCAACAGAAGTATTGAATCCTGTTTGGACAACTGATGCAAAATTCATTGCTGGCATCATATTTAATACCAAACATACAGTAAGTATCAATGCAAATACTTTTTTCTTCATAATACCAATATCTCCTATTTTGTTTTCTTCTCTGGCCAGTAGCATACGCCTACTTCCAAAGCCTTTGGTTTATCAATATGAAAATCCGCACACTGGCAATACCAGCATTGGCGAAGGCCATCTGGTGTGTTTCTTCTAGGCTCAAAAGCGGGACAAAACTGCTTAGGCCATACATTACCCTGTGCATTTGGTGCAGACAATGGCAAATCCTCATGTCTACGAATGTTCATTAATCCCTTCACACTCCTTTGTTTCAAAAACTCTTGTTCTCAGTATAACATTTGTTTATTATTTATATTGCTTTTGCACTTAGAGGTCGCATTATTACACTTTAACAACTAAATATAGGTCGAATTTTCTATTGACTTGTCAGTAGAATAATGACTTACAAAAAAAATCAAATTGCAACATCATTAACATGTCGAAATTTGATTTCATTAGTTCTATACCATTAACATTTAAAAGATTATCCTGGAAAAATCTGAAATCTTCATCTTGAAAGATAGATTTAACGCCATTTGCATTTAAGAGTCCTGCTAATGTTGAAAAAACACTTGCCCTTAAGAAACCTTGATTGTTCAAGACGTATTTCATTAAGCTTCGCTTGAAACTTCGGACTAGAGTAGTGAACACCTTGATCTGAATGAATATATGTTTGCTATGGAATTTGTCATGACACGATTTTTTTATTATATCTAATGTGTCTAAAACTTGATCAATTTTAAGCGACTGTGATAAATGGTACGTCCGTATTTCGTTTGTCACACTGTGCTTGACTATTGACGGCATATGATATCATCTTTAGACACTTCACGTTCTAATGGGCGACTTAAATTTTCTTTTCGAGTATCACGCAATTCCATTACACCTTTTTCCTCATAAGCCTTCTTCCAACGAGTAGTTGCACTATAAATTCTTAGTTCACCCAAAAGCTCATATTCAAATTCTGCTGCATCAAAAATTTCTTTTGGATTTTACCTTTTGCGAATTCTGAAACAACTTATCTTTTGAACTCATCCATATATGTTATTCTTTTTGATAAGACATTCTAAACGTACTTATTCTTCAATCGCGCCACTTCTATTTCTGTGAATAAATTCTTACTCTTATTTAAGTAACCAAACGAATACGATCGCTATGATCAGTGTTAGCATACCCGCTAAAAATGCCAGAAAAATCTTTTGATAAGGTCTTTTCCCCTCTTCTCTAGCTTTTGAAATTTCATCTAGTCTGGCACCTTCAGTAAATGCGATAATCTCTTTGTAAGTTTGTACATCGAATTGTTTTTTCTTCTTTTCTACTAGGATTGAAACATATAAAGCCAAGCCTGCTAGAACAACCCAAATGCCTACGCCCACATACTTAAATAAATGAATCAGTGGAATGGGCGTTACCACAACCGCAACAAACAAAATGCCAAATACCTGAGCTAATTTTTCAAATTCTTTTCTGTCTTCCAGTTTAATTTGCTCTTTCATATACGCAATATCTCCTTTGATTAATTGATCTAAGGAAATCTGAAATACTTCGCTCAGAAGGACAAGACTGTTAACATCCGGATAGCTCTTATCATTTTCCCAATTGGAAATGGTTTGTCTTGAAACATAGACTTTATCTGCCAGTGTTTCTTGAGATAAGGATAACTCATTACGATATTTTTTGATCTGTTTTCCAAGTTCCATATTTTCATCTCCTTTTCTCTTTCACCTTAATCAAATTTGACCTATACGTCTATCAAAGGTCTTTTACACGCGGCTAAATGAGACTGGAATTGTGTGTAAAAGTCTTTTGACATTGGCTTAAAGAGTGGCTTTAAGTAATGGCTTTAAGTAATGGCTTTAAGCGATGCAATCAAGCAGTCACTTTAAGTAATAGTTTTGTTAAATGAAATTAATCAATGACATTATTCAGTAGTTTTAAACTGTGTTTGTAACCATATATATTTAATTACCAAATGCCTTTTCCATCTCCAAGTAAAATATGCTTAATATTCCTATTGATTTCGTTTTCAGCTAACCCTTGTTGAATCAGTGGCTGTATGACCTCTCGACTTTCTCTTGTATGAGGTAGCTCTGAAGACAACTTATAAGCTTTATCTTCATATCCCGCCTTCAAATAAAGAAAACACAGAGTGCACGAATGGTAGATTTTTGTTTTTCGTTTATGGAAATTGGCAATCCTCTTTCCATTAACTCGATTGCTTCATGTGTTTCTCCCTTTAGTGCAAGTGTACTGGCAAGTCCTAATATCATGCCAGGCTTATTGGGATAAATCAAAAGTGCATCTCGATATACTTTTTCAGCCATCTCATACTCTTCTTTTCTTTGATGATCAACGGCTTTTTTATGAATTTCAAATCTCGTTTTCTTAGCTCGAATATCATCCATCCCAACCAATAAATCTATGCTGGTTTCAAAAATGTTAGCCAATGCAGGTAAAAGTGTTATGTCCGGATAAGACTCCCCACGTTCCCATTTAGAAACACTCTGAGGCGTTATCCCTAAATATTCCGCCAAATCTTCCTGTGTAAAATTCTTCAACATGCGATATTTCTTAATATTCTCTGCTAAGTATAACATAGCACCCTCCCGATGGCTTATTTTATTAAATCATACCATGAGCACTTGTAAATACAATAACTTAATAGTTGTGCTTGACTCAACTGGATTTTTAGTTTTTCGCAAGTTCTATATACAAGTAATTACGTTCCTGGAGTGCTTTCATTTTGCTCGTTCATGGGAATATATTCATGATACACCAATTAATATTACTGCTCTACTGTTACGCTAAGAAGCTCTAAAAACTCAATTTCTTCTCCAGGCGGGTTCATCATTTGTTTGCGATTTTCATAAGTAACTGTCACGCGTTGTCCCTTTTTCAGTGTTTCTGGATTTTCCATAACCTCTTTTAGAACAAAGAAACTCAAGGAATTACCACTATCAGTGGTGATATTGAGATGCAAGTAATCGCCCCATTCCACGTTATCGACGGTTCCAGTAGTTATAAGTACTTCGATATTTTCTGTAGCTTCTGTAATATCAGAATCTCTGTCACTTTCAAACTTCACTGTAGTTCCTGACACCTCTGCCTCTCTGTCACTACAGCCCGTTAAGGTCACAGACAATAGTAAGATGCAAAATAGTTTCACCGCAAAACGCTTTAATTTCATAATTGGTTCTCCTTAAATTAAACTTAGCATTCTCATCTTATAAGGTTTTCAAGTAATTCATTAGTCAGTTAAATTAACCGCTGAAGATACTAGTAAGTCTCTTTCAACAATTACTTCACTCTTGACATCAACACCACACACTCCACGTACCTTGAGTAGACAAAAATGATGGGCTGATTACACAGTGGTTCCTTGGTGGAAGGTTACTGTTCTCGAAAACAGATTACTAATCTCGAATTAATTGAAGGCCTAGCGTTACTTTTTTTAAATCATAAGCTAGTCAATGTAGTACCATATCTCAACGGATGTTGAGTATTGTAACCGTTTTTGTTCAACACTTGACATCACAAATAGAATATGTTACATTCACAATATAGTTAGCCAGCTAATCACTTTACAAAGGAAACGATATATGTATAATTTTTCATTTAAAGATCGACCTAATAATCAGCGTCTAGAATTGCATCGAGATATCTATTCAGATATCAATACTGACATCGTTAGAATTTTTATTGACTTTCAATGGACATATCGTAATATGCAACGACAATATGACCTACTTCTAGAAAAAAACGGTTTAAGCGAATCAAGATTTATCGTTCTGATGTTTTTATACCAAGCACCGGAACACACACTATTGCCTTCTGTCATCGCTGATAAATTAGGGGCTACAAGAGCAACCGTGAGCAAACTTTTAAAAGGAATGGAATCTAAAGGATGGATTACTAAAAGTTCTTCTAATGAAGATAAACGTGCTTTTTTTATCTGCCTTACTGATTCTGGCCATCAAATCCTCTTGGATTTTTTACCCAAAAACTTCAGTATTGTAAACCAACTCCTTGGAAGTTTATCCGCAGAGGATTTACAGACGCTATCCACCTTATTAAAAAAAATTGAACATAGCACTCAACACTATATTCAAGAAATGGAGAATTAATATGCAAACAAAAAAAATTGAACTTTTAGAAACTTACCTCAGCCTATACATCGATCATTTTACTGTTCTGGATAATCTTGATAAAGAAGATGCACCTTACGTTGTTCTTGATGTACGAAACGCTCCTCCCCAAATCAAAAAGGACCAAATCAAAGGAGCCGTTCCCATGCCTGCTAAGGATTTAGCAAGTAGATTAGATGAACTTGACAGAACCAAAAAATATATTGTCTATGATTGGACTGCCGGAACAACACTTGGCAAAACAGCTTTACTGATTCTACTATCCAACGGTTTTGAAGCTTTTGAGCTAGCCTGCGCTTTAGAAGGTTGGAAAGGTATGAATCATCCTATTGAATTACTTTAAAAAAAGAAGCCTTTAACCATAAGGCTTCTTTTTTACATCTGCAATTCTAACGATTGACTTCAACAGTAAACAAATTCGGAACAACTTTATTAGGGTTGTTTTCACTCTTTATATTATCTCATTTTAAATGGAGATAATCGATTTGAGAGAGCATGTTCAATAATTTCTAAATTATTCAATTTGACCACATAAATCAATGTTTATATCACGCGATTTACATTGTTAAATTTTTCAATGTATTTCAATAAAAATGTAAACATTCTTCTTCCCTTCAAAATAAGAATAAACAGACAAAAATATTCACTTAGAATTTAATCAATTATTCTACCAACTATTTTGTTCTGATAAGCAACACTACACTCTCCACGTGCCTTGAGTAGACAAAAATGATGTCGAATAGACCCATTGGTTCCTTGGCGGAGGGGTATTCTTCTCAAAATCAGATCACAATAATCCGTTTTTCGAGTCCTAACTTCCGCTCTTTTAAGATCAAAGAGGACGCCATTTCTGTTCGGCACCTGTAGTGCTGCTACAACTTTACCAGTCAGTAAAAATTGTGCGCAATAAAACTTTCAAACTTGTTGTGGTTTGAGAGCTTTATTCTGAACAATTATTCAATTGTCATGATAAAGTCTTTTCCATTATTAAACCGGATTTGAAGTACACTGTCGCAGTTTTTTCATCAATAACGACAATCCGATCAATCACCTTACTCAGTAATTGCTTTGTTAACTCGTCATCATTGAACTCTTCTTTGTCTCCAAGGTTTACTATTAGAACCGCTTTTGTTTTGATCAAATACACTGTCGAGTCGGCAGGATCCATTTTTATAATCGTATTGAATAGCTTAATAATAACCGCCGTCATCACTGCAAATTGCGTGTCCTTCGCACCTGAGTGCGTTGACTATGTCTCTGATTTTCCGACCGCTCATTTGAAATTTCATTTCCAAGCACTTACTTTGTACAGCCTTCCCTTCTCCTGTGTGACTTCTTTTCAAATACCTTAAAAACTTTTCATTGATGTTTACATGTTCCACCTCCTCGCCTCCTTTTCTGGTGGGATGAGCTTTTAAGCAATAAAAAAAGGCCGGAAGAGTCACTGCGCTTAGCAGCAATTCAACCGGCCTCATACGGATTCAAGACATAAAAAATGTACGGATTGAATTCCGCACACCGATGTCCTTTACTATTCAGTTATCTACTCGTTTTTGTTCTATTTTTTTACATGCCCATCCCTCCCATAGTTTGCTTTTGATCATTCTCCATGACCTCTTCTTGAGACTTGGGAATCACTTTGAACTGATCCTCACCCGGAACAATGCCAAGCGTTCTTCCGTTGTCCCATCGCATATGCAAGGTGCCAGCGTCATCCACGCCTTCAACTGTTCCCTGAGTCCCTGCTTCATTTGGACCATAGGGATCATCCATATGGATTAGCTCGATCCGTGTTCCAACTGGATACTGCTCTTTGATTGTTTCAACTTGCTTTTGTGAAAGAAATCCTTTCATTTCAATACCTCCATTCCATTTTCATGGCATAAAAACCTGCTAAGAAAAATCAAGAGGAATCTTTGATTTCTAGCAGGTTTTT
>ERZ778021.980-NODE-980-length-39410-cov-6.023199_pt1 | contig 39410 bp, 26 predicted proteins | sample MGYA00375751_ERZ778021 | MGnify/ENA primary metagenome ERZ778021 (study PRJEB29350, sample SAMN05389814) | bioreactor metagenome | isolation source: Thiocyanate stock bioreactor | place: South Africa: University of Cape Town | collected 2013-08-29 ... | reverse complement strand
GGGCCCCGCCAGATCCCGACGGCCAGCAGCAGCCCCGCGCCGTCGTAGTCGGACGACCCCAGCAGGCCGACCAGCGGCTCGGCGAGGATCGTCACGCCCACCGCCAGCGGCACCAGGGCCGTCATCAGCGCCTCGACCAGCGAGTCCAGCGCGTTGCGGCCGGCGTCGGGGTGGTGGCGCCAGAGCCGGGCCAGCGTGGGGAACGTCGCGTGCTGGACGATCAGGCCGAACGTCAGGATGACCGTGACCATCCGATACTGCGCCCCGTACCGCCCGACGTCCGCCCAGCTGCTCGTCACCCCTACGACCAGCACGTCCGCGGCGATGATGAGCGCCTGGGAAAGCTGGATGGCGCAGACCGTCTTGCCGCGGTTGACCAGGATCGTGGTGAACCGCAGGCTGAACCGCGGCCGGGGCAGCCGGTACGTCCGGAGGTAGCTCAGCCAGATCAGGGCGATGCCGCCGGCCTCGCCCAGGGCCAGGAAGATCGGCACCCAGGAGATCCGCGAGGCGTCGCCGACGAACGCCAGCACGCCCGCCCCGTAGAAGATCGTCCGGAAGCAGAGCGAGATCGCCAGCAGCCCCATCCGCTCCGTGCCGCGATAGACGAAGTCGAGCCCGATGGCCGTCGTGAACAGCATCAGGCCGTAGAGCGTCAGGATGGTCCAGTCGGCCGGGTCCTCCAGCGTCAGCCGGCCCACGGCCGTCAGCACGGAGAACAGCGAGACCGCCAGCAGCGTCTTGAACGCCAGGACGTGGTCCACCAGCGGCTTGATGAGCCGCGGGTGCCGCGACAGCTCGCGGGCCACCATCACGTCGCTGCTGTCCCGCACCAGCAGGACCAGCCAGAAGACGACGCTGAAGGCGAATTCCACACGCCCGTAGCCCCCGCCCCCCAGCCGCTTCATCAGCGTGATCGTCACGAAGACCGAGCAGGCCCGGCAGAACAGCTCGGCCAGGCTCAGGTAGGCGACGTTGGAGGCGATCCGACGGCTTCGCGCCCGGGGGCACGTCTCCAGCGCCGGCACGCTCGGGCGCGACGGCCGGGGACGCTTCGACGACGCCGAGAGACGCCGCCTCCGCTTGCTGAGGGTCGGGCTTGCCATTCGAGGACGCACTTCCTTGAGGGCTCGAGCAAAGCTCGCTTCCTTGTGAGCTCCATCGGCTCGCATATAGATCGCCAGGATCTATCGGCTTCCTCGTCTCCTCCACCTTAGCAGGGCTCGCCGCATCGCCCCGCCCCCGCACTCGGCCGGCCGATCAACCCTCCCCTCCCCCCGATCCGGAGGTCCGAAGGCCGGGCGCGTCCGATGGGAGTCGAGATCCGGGGCCCTCGGGCGCATCCCTACGCCGAAAATGGGCCACCGCCGGACGATCCGCCCGCCGACGGCCGGCATCCTATGGGTGTGACCCCGCCCTGTCAATTCAAGGTTGAACCCACGACGACGACGGGGCGACGCCTCGGCCCTCGCCGATTCAGGAGGACGCCCGGCGGCCCGGCCGGAACCGATAGACGTAGATCAGGCCGACGGCCGCCATCAGCAGGCCCCACCACACGTCCGCATGGAGGTGGAACAGGGCGACCCGGGATTCCGGCGGGGGCGGGAAGGCCAGGGCGTACAGGCCGGCGGCGAAGATCAGCACGCCGTAGATCAGCAAGACGCCGCCGATGAACAGCCAGATGGGGACCTGATCCTCGTCGTGCATGGTCGCGATCGCCTCCCGGGTCGCGCCGGACCTCGGCGCATGCCCGAGTGTACGCCGACGGCCGCCCGCATCCAAGCGGGTCAATCCCCCCCCATCACCGTGACGGACCCCACGAGGTCGTCGATCCCGATGGGCGTCCGGGCGGGGAAGCGGCAGTAGGTGGGATAGGGCTCGGTGCCGTCGACGATCAGGGTGCGATGGTTGGCCTGCCGGAAGCCCTCGTCGCAGGGCTGGTGGCCGGTGACGAAGAGGTCGGCGTCGACCATCGCGGCGAAGCGGTCGGCCGTCTCCTCGGACGTGTCGCGGCCCCAGGTCATGGCGTACACGGCCCCCCGGCGCTTCATGGCCTCCTCGGGCCAGGCGTCGGCGTCGAGGACGGAGAGGTCCAGGTCGTCGAGCCAGTCGCCGTCGGGGAGGGTGTGGCAGCAGAAGACGCGGTTGGGGGTGCGGACCGCCAGGGGCATGTCGGAAAAGAGCTTCTGATAGGCCGCGTAGACCTCGCCGGCCGCGCCGCCGTAGGTGCGCTCGATCCCCTCGCGGAACCGGGCGTTGAGTGTCCGGCCGTCCTTGCCGATGACCCGGCCGGTCAACTCGGACAGCTCGTGATTGCCGAGGATGACGTGGACCCGGTCGGGATACTGGCACTTCAACGCGCAGACGACGTCGACCAGCCGATGCGAGAGGTCAGGCCGCTCGTCGTCGTGCTTGTTGACCTCGTGGATCAACTCCTGGAGGACCAGGTGGCGGTTGGGGTGGCGGTCCAAAGCGGCCTCGGCCAGGACCCACTTGAAGGCCCGGAGGTTGCCGTGGAGGTCGCCGACCACCATCAGGTCGTCGGCGAAGGCGCGCACCACCGACCCGGCGCGGCCGGGCGTGCTCCGCATCAAATCGCCGGCCCTGCGGACGGTCGCCAGGATCTTCGAGACGTCGGCCATCGGGGTCTCACCATTCGGACTCGACCGCGAACTCCCAGTGCTGGAAGAGGGTTTCGAGCTTCTGCTTCAGCTCGTCGTGGCGCTCCTGCACCCGCATCGCGTTCGTCGGGTCGCGCCAGGTCGCCGGCTGGCCGAGCAGGTCCTCGACCTCCGCCGCCTCGGCCTCGGCCTGGGCGATGTCCTTCTCCAGTTCGGCGGCCGGGCGATACGAGAATTTCTTCTTGTTCTTCGGCTTCGATTCGGCGGCCTTCGGGGGGGGCGGCGGGGCCGGGGCGGCGGCGCGGGCCTTCGCCTTCTCGGCCGCCTCCTTCTCCTTCTGGACGAGGGCGCTATAGGCTTCGTAATCCCCCTCCACGACCTTCACCTTGCCGCCGCCGGCCACCACGAGGATCCGGTCGGCCACGCTGTTGAGGAAGTAGCGGTCGTGGCTGACCACCAGCACCGTCCCCTCGAACTCGCGGATCGACCGCTCCAGCGCCTCGCACGACCAGATGTCCAGGTGGTTCGTGGGCTCGTCCATCACCAGGAGGTTCGCCCCGGTGGCGCAGAGGCGGGCGAGAGCCGCCTTGGCCTTCTCGCCGCCGGAGAGCATGCCGACCTTGCGGAACGCCTGGTCGCCGGTCAGCCCGAAGCGGGCGATGAGCGAGCGGACGTCCCCCTCCACCCAATCGGTGTCGTCCTCGGGCCAGACGGCGCGGACGACCGTGGTGTCATAGGCGAGCGACTGCAACCCCTGATCGTGATAGCCGACCATGACCTTGTGGCCGAGCTTCACGTCGCCCGAATCGGCCTTCTCCTGGCCGATGAGGGTCTTGATGAGGGTGGTCTTCCCCGCCCCGTTCGGCCCCAGGACGCCGATACACTGGCCGCGCTCGACGGTCAGGTTGAGGTCCTGGAACAACGGCTTGTCGAACGACTTGGAGAGCTTGCGGGCCTCGATGACGATGTCGCCGGAGCGGTCGACTTCCTCGAAGCCCATGACGGGGCCGACGATGTCGCGCATGGTCTCCACGCGCTCGGACTGGAGGCGGTCGAGCTTCCGCTCGCGGTCCTTGGCCTGCTTGGCCCGCTGCCCCGCGCCGTACTTCCGGATGTAGGCTTCGAGCTTCTCGGTCTTTTCCTCGAACCGCTCGGCCTGGCGTTCGAGCACCTTCGCCCGCTCCTCGCGGAGCCGCCAGTACTGCGAGTAGTTGCCGGGGTAGACGTCCATCGAGCCGCCGTGCAGCTCCCAGACCTTGGTGACGATCTTGTCCAGGAAGTAGCGGTCGTGGCTGACGATGACCATGCCGACCGGCTGGCGCGAGAGGTATTCCTCCAGCCATTCGGTGGTCTGGATGTCCAGGTGGTTGGACGGCTCGTCCAGGAGCATCAGGTCGGGGGCTTCCAGCAGCAGCTTGGCCAGCATGAGCCGCGACTGCTGGCCGCCGGAGAACGTGGCGGCCGGACGATGATACTCGTCCTCCTTGAAGCCGAGCCCGGAGAGGATCTCCTCGACGCGGTAGTCGACGTCGTAGGCGTCCTGGTGGAGGATCTGCTCGTGGATCTGGTCGTAGCGGCGGGCGGCCCGCTCACGATCGGCCTGATCGTCGGCCTCGGCCATCTCCTTCGCGGCCTCCTCCAGCTCCTGCTGGAGTTCCAGCAGCGAGGCCAGCCCGGAGCGGGCGACGTCCATCAGCGTCTGGCCCGGCTCGAAATCGGGCTGCTGCCGGAGCAGGCTGACCCGGACCCCGGCGCGGACGTAGACCGAGCCGTACTCGGGCTGCTCGGTGCGGTCGAGCAGCTTCATCAGCGTGGTCTTCCCCGCCCCGTTGGGCCCGACCAGGCCGATGCGATCGCCGGCGCGGACCTCGAAGGCGAGGTCGGTGAAGATCGGTTCGCCGGCGTACTGTCGACCCAGGCCCTGGGCGGAGATCAGGATCATGCGGTTCGCGTGGGGTGGGAGGAATCCATACGGCCGGCGCGGGGCCGTCGCCGCGGGTCGCGCTCGTCCCCGCGAAGTCCTTCCATCATACCGCCCCCCCGGCCGCCTCGACCACCCGGATCGCATGCGGCGACTCATCCCAAGGCGCGGCCCCGGCCGCTTCATCCCGACGGCGAGCGTCTGCAAAAAGGCGCAAGGAGACGGCCCGGATGGGGAAGCCGATCGGGAGGCTGGCCGCCGAAACGGCTCACTTGATCTTTCCGAAGGTGGCGAGAGGCAGCACGAGTTGCCTCGCCTGACTTCCAAAGGGGACGAAGCCGTGGTGCTGATAGAACGCCTCCGCCTGGTCGTCCTTGGCATCCATCACGAGGGCGAATGCGACCAACTCCGACCTCAGGGAACGCATGCCCGCGTCCCACAAGAGGGCGGCGCCAAGTTTCCGGCCGCGATAGGCTTGATCGACGGCCAGGCGTCCGAGACGTGCGACCGGCACGGAAGGGTAGCGCGGTAGGCGTTTGGCGAGCGCCTCCGGCAGTTCGTTCAAGGCCACGCCGCCCGCCGCGAGCGTGTAATACCCGGCGATCTTGCCGCTGGACGGCTCGACGGCCACGTAGCAGGCCGCGACGCGGCGGCGGATGTCCTGGGTGGCCTGCGCCTGCAAGTAGCGATCGAGGGGGGCGACGCCGCACGAAAACGCCGCTCGATCATGATGCACGCCGAGCGGCTCGATCGTAAGCGGTCCGGTCATGTTTCCTGAACCCACCGCTCATGGGCGGACCTGGCTCGTCGCAGCGCTTCGGAAGGCTCGGGCGGATTCAGGAGCGATTCGGCGAAACGCTCCTGATCGGCCACGGAGAGCCGAATCAACGTCGCTTCCTCGATGGTCCGCCGGGCCGCCTCCTGGGCGGCGGCGACGACGAAATCGCTCACGCTTCGGCCCTGGAGTTCGGCCGCCCGCTTCACGACCAGCAGGACATCGGGGGAAATACGCGCCTCGATGCGTGAAGTGCGGGACGATTGGCCTGGCATCTCGGATTCCTCCTCAGGCTTGACCTCAAGTATTGTACGGCGGTTCGCCGTACAAAGGCAATCCCACGTCCCTCGTTCTGGTCGACCAGTTCCTCGGAGCGAGTCTCCATCTGCATTTCGGGCCGTCCAATGAGGAGGTTTTCCCGGGCGGTCTGATCGGGATGCGTCAGCTCGGGGGGCTCTCCTCGCGATCGAAACCGGCCGGGTACGACAGAAATCTGCAATCGGGCGCGTTCGGCCGCGGACCATACAGGAGATCGATGCTCCCGCTCCTTGACAACTCGGCATCCGAAATCCACGCCCGGCGGCCCGACCGATCTCCGCAACGCGATCAGGGGCCGGGCTCCGGCCCCGCGGATCGCGCCGTCCGGGCACCTCCTCTCCCGGCGGGGCTGGCCGGCGACTCTCGAAAAAGACGCTTCAAAGACGACGAACGAACCCAAGCCTTGAAAGACATAAAACAATACTATTCCACGACTTGCAACCGCCCCCAAGGACTCCATCGGCGGCGAACGGACCCAGCGCCGCGGGGGCCGGTCGCGACGGCCGTCGGCGCGAACGCGGCTGTCGCGAGCGTCGGGGAAGGCATAAAATGGAGGGCTCATCAGCGTCCCGGCCGCGACGACGCGGGCAGTCCCGCACCGCGAGTGCGGCCGGGGTCGGCTGGAGGAACCGACGATGCCCGAATTCGCCTACCAGACGCCCTTCCCCCTCGGCCCCGACGACACCGAATATCGCAGCCTGGGAAAGGACCTGGTCTCCACCGCGACCTTCGAAGGCCAGGAGATCCTGAAGGTCCAGCCCGAAGCCCTCACCCTCCTCGCCCGCGAGGCCCTCCGCGACGTCTCGTTCCTGTACCGGCCCGCCCACCTCCGGCAGGTCGCCGCGATCCTCGACGACCCCGAGGCCTCGGCCAACGACAAGGGGGTCGCGACGGCCCTCCTCAAGAACGCGTGCGTCGCCGCCGGCTTCCAGCTCCCCATGTGCCAGGACACCGGCACCGCCACGGTCGTCGCCAAGAAGGGCCAGCGCGTCTGGACCGGGGGCGTGAAGGACGAGGAGTACCTCTCGAAGGGCATCTACGAGACCTACCAGAAGGAGAACCTCCGATACTCGCAGACCGTCCCCCTGACGATGTTCGACGAGGCCAACTCGGGGACGAACCTCCCCGCCCAGATCGACGTCCTCGCCACGAACGGGTCGACCTATGAATTCCTGTTCGTCGCCAAGGGGGGCGGCTCGGCCAACAAGTCGTACCTCTACCAGGAGACGAAGGCCCTGCTCAACCCCGCGAGCCTGGAGAAGTTCCTGAAGGAGAAGCTCCGATCGCTGGGGACCGCGGCCTGTCCGCCGTACCACCTGGCCGTCGTCATCGGCGGGACCTCCGCCGAGGCCACCATGAAGACGGTCAAGCTCGCCAGCGCGAAGTACCTCGACCATCTCCCGACCGAGGGGAACCGGCTCGGCCGGGCCTTCCGCGACCTGGAGATGGAGGCCAAGGTCATGGAGATCGCCCGCAAGAGCGGCATCGGCGCGCAGTTCGGCGGGAAGTACTTCGCCCTGGACGCCCGCGTGATCCGCCTCCCCCGCCACGGGGCCTCGTGCCCGGTCGGCCTGGGCGTCTCGTGCTCGGCCGACCGCAACGTCAAGGGCCGCATCGACCGCGACGGCGTCTGGCTCGAAGTCCTCGAACGCGACCCCGCCCGCTACATCCCCGCCCACCTCCGCGCCGGCATGGGGGCCGAGCACGGCGTCAAGGTCGACCTGGACCGGCCCATGAAGGACGTGCTCGCCGAACTCACCAAGTACCCGGTCGCCACGCCCCTGAAGCTCAACGGCCGGATGATCGTCGCCCGCGACATCGCCCACGCCAAGATCAAGGAACGTCTCGATCGCGGCGAGGGGATGCCCGAGTACCTGAAGGCCCACCCCGTCTACTACGCGGGTCCCGCCAAGACGCCCGAGGGGATGCCCTCCGGCTCCTTCGGCCCCACCACCGCCGGCCGCATGGACAGCTACGTCGACCTCTTCCAGGCGAACGGCGGGTCCATGATCATGATCGCCAAGGGGAACCGCTCGCAGGCCGTCACCGACGCCTGCAAGAAGCACGGCGGCTTCTACCTCGGCTCCATCGGCGGCCCCGCCGCCCTCCTCGCCCACGACAGCATCAAGAAGGTCGAACTCCTCGAATACCCCGAGCTGGGCATGGAGGCCGTCTACCAGATCGACGTCGTCGACTTCCCCGCCTTCATCCTCGTGGACGACAAGGGGAACGAGTTCTTCTCGCAGCTCCCCGTCCTCAACTGAGCGACGGAACCGACGTCTTCCCCACTCGCGGGGGAAGACAGACCCCGAAGGGGTCAGATGAGGGGGACGCGAAGCACGGGTATCGTTGGAATTCGCAATCCAGCCCGCTCTTACGACGACGGCTTTCTCGCTCGCCCCCCCCTCATCCGGCCCTGCGGGCCACCTTCCCCCGCGAGGGGGGAAGGCCGTCGTCCGGATCGTGAGCGGGGCTCAGACGCCGGATCAGGGCAAGGTGCCTCGGCCCGCGAACCGCGCGTCCGGGCCGAGGTCTTCCTCGATCCGCAGCATCCGGTTGTACTTCGCCAGCCGCTCCGACCGCGCGACGGAGCCGATCTTGATCTGCCCCGCCGCCGTCCCCACGGCCAGGTCGGCGATCGTCGCGTCCTCCGTCTCCCCCGACCGCGCCGAGACGACGGGACGGAACCCGGCGCGACGGGCCAGGACCAGGGCGTCCAACGTCTCCGTCAGCGTCCCCACCTGGTTCACCTTGATGAGCACCGCGTTCGCCGCGCCCGAGGCGACGCCGCGTTCGAGCCGGGCCGTCTGGGTCACGAATAAATCGTCGCCGATGAGCTGGACGCGGTCGCCCAGCCGATCCGTCAGCGCCTTCCAGCCGCCCCAGTCGTCCTCGGCCACGCCGTCCTCGATGGAGATGATCGGGTAGCGGTCGACCCAGCCGGCGAGCAGGTCGACCATGCCGGCCGAGTCCATCGGCCGGGCGACGTTCGAGAGCCTGTACGATCCCGTCGCCGGGTCGAAGAAGTGCGTCGAAGCGACGTCGAGCGCGATGTGGCCGTCAACCCCCGGCGTCAGCCCGCAGGCGAGCATCGCGTCGACGACGACCCGGAGCGCCTGCTCGTCGTTCTCGAGCTTCGGGCCGTACCCCCCCTCGTCGCCGACGAGGACCGATTCCGCCCCCAACTCCTTCAGCACGCCGCCGACGGCCCGGTACATCGCGACGATCGTCTCCAGCGCGTGCGAGTAGCTCTCGGCGCCGGTGGGGATGAAGAGGACGTCCTGGATGTCCAGGTTCCGCCCGGCGTGGAGGCCGCCGGAGATCATGTTGACCATCGGCAACGGCATCGTCGGCTCGCGCGGGACGGCGGGATCGAGGCCGGCCGCCCTCCCCTTCCAGAGCCGATTGACGTGGACGAACAGCTCCTCGCCCCGCGCCGCGGCGGCGGCGTGGGCCACGGCCATCGAGACGCCCAGCAGCGCGTTGGCCCCCAGCTTCGACTTGTTCGGCGTGCCGTCCAGCGCGAGCAGCGCGGCGTCGATCGCCGCCTGGTCGTCCAGGTCCATCCCCGCGATCGCCGGGGCGATCGCCGCGCGGACGTTCTCGACGGCCTTCCCCACCCCGAGGCCGGCGTAACGGCCGGGGTCGCCGTCGCGGAGTTCCAGGGCCTCGTGCCGGCCCGTGCTCGCGCCCGAGGGGACGATGGCGCGGCCGACGGCGCCGCCGTCGGCGATCGCGTCGACCTCGACCGTGGGCCGGCCTCGCGAATCGAGGACCTGTCGCGCCTTCAGAGCCCGGAGCGTCGCCATCCCGTCACCTCGATCGATCGCGGCCGTGTCTCAGCCCCTCGCCCCGGCGTCGAGGACGCGCTGCATCGCGTCCCAGCCTTCCGGCATGGCGTTGAAGAGGGCCAGGGCCGACCGCCGCGCGACGTCGCGCCCCGGAGCGTCAAGGTACTCGACGGGGCTCTTGCCGTCGACCCTCGCGAGCAGGCAGGCCGCCGTGTGCGCGATCCCCCGGGCCGTCAGCTCGTCGGGCGGGCCCAGGCGATCACCCAGCCGGTCGAAGTAGGCGCCGAGGAACCCGTCGACCAGGGCGTGGAACCCGCGATCGTCGACGACCCCGTGGATCCGCTTCAGCGCCAGGTGGCTGAGGAAGAACCCCAGGTCGAACCCGGGGTCGCCGAGGTGGGCGCACTCGAAGTCCAGCAGGACCAGGCCGCCGGCGTGGACGAGGATGTTCTTGGGGCTGAAGTCGCCCAGGACCAGGGCCCGACGCCCGGCGGGCAGGTCCATCGCGGCGATGAGCGCGTCGAACCGCGACGCCAGCCGGGGATGGGCCCGGGCCGTCGTGCGATAGTAGGGGTCGACGCGAAGCTCGTCGAACAGGGACGTATCCGCGAGCATCGGGTCGCGAGCGGGGTGGCCCGGGGCGTTGGCGTGGATCGTCGCCAGCCAGTCGCCCAGCCGGGCCGCGACGGCCGGGTCGGCGTCGCCGCGGAGGAGGCGGGCCTTCCAGGTCTCGGAGTCGTCCGGGGCGCAGGTCATGGCGAACAGGTATTCGCCCCGGTCCTCGAACAGGAGCGCGGGGACCGCGCCGGGCGGCAGCAGCTCGCCCAGGACCCGAAGGACGGCGTGCTCGACCCAGATCCGGTCCAGGCGGGCCCGCCACTCGACCGCCACGCGCAGCCGCTCGCGGCACTGCTTGACGACGAACGGCGGCCGGCCCTCGACTTCGATGCGGAGGACGACGTTGGAGACGCCCCCGCTCAGCTCGCGGACGGACGCCGGGACGCCCGGCGCGATCCGGCCCGTCTCGCGCAGGTAGTCGGCCGCGTTCTCGGACGTCAGCTCGCGCATGGGTCGCTCAGAGGAGGGTTTCGAGCAGCAGGCGGAGCTTGCGGACCTCGACCTCGCGGTCGAAGTCGTTGTCCGGCCGGTCCAGGATCGCCACGGTCAGCGAGCGATTGTAGCCGGCGCGGTTCAGCAGGTTGACGATCCGGGCGTACTCGATCCGCCCCTGACCGATGCGGACCTGGAACTCGTCGGCCCCCTTGCCGGTGTCGCGCAGGTGGATGTTCTGGACGAAGGGGAAGAGCTGGTCGACCTCGGAATCCTTCGCCGAGACGAAATGGCTCGGGTCGAGCGTCAGGCCCAGGCCGGGGACGGCCTTGCAGAGCTTCAGGGCGGCGGCGGGGTCGCCGGTGACGGCGTCGCGATGCGTGAGCATCGCCAGGACCAGGCCCTCGCGCATCGCGGTGGCCGAGAGGCCGGAGAGCCTCGCCACCTCGTCGTCCAGGGGCGTCCCGGCGGGCGCGGCGGTCATCGTGAGCACGGCCACGTTCAGGGCCTTGGCCAGCCGGCAGTGGTTGTCGAACCGCTTCTTCTGGAGGGGGTCGGACCAGTCGACGGGCCCGAAGTCCAGGTAGAGGGCCGACGGGATCAGGGCGGGCCCGCGCCGGAGGCGCAGGTAGGCGGCCTCGGGATCCTCGCCGACCTCGGACGGCCGCAGGTGCTGGCCGTCCTCCACGATGGCCAGCTCGACCTTGTCGAATTCCAGCTCGGCGATGTGCCGCAGGGCGGCCTCGAGCGGCTCGTTGGCGAAGCAGAGCGTGCTACAGGCTACGAACACCGGCGTCTCCTCCTTCTTCCGGCCGCCGGCCCGCGAGGGCCTCCGTCCGGGCCGAAGTTCGATCGGCGCGGCGGGGCGGGCCCGGCCTCCCCCGCCGGGCGCGACGATCTTACCGCAGGGCGCGGTCGGGCGGTAGGGCAGAAGCCTCGGCCGCCTCCGGGGGCTTGTCGGCCGCCTTCGACCGCTCGCCGCGGACCAGGGCCAGGACGCCGGGGTGGCGGGCCCAGTGCGAGTCGGCCAGGCGGGCGAACTCGGCGTACCGGCGCTCGCGGAACGCCTGGAGCGCCGCCAGCAGCGCCCGCTGGGCGTTGAGCCGCACGGCCTTGGGCGCGGCCTCGCCGCGGACGCGCACGTCGTCGATCCAGAGCTTCCCGGGCCCCATCGCTTCGAACCGGAGCCGGGCCGTGGCGAGCCCCCCCGGGGGGAGGTCGGCCACCCGGACCAGCACCGCGCCCCACTCGGTCGAGGCCTCGACCTCGGTGCGACGGACGAACGCCTTGCCCCCGGCTTCCCCCTCGACCCAGACCCGCACCGGCGCGCGATCCTTGTCGCCGCGGAGGTGGGCCTGGACCAGCAGCCCGGCCCCCGCCCCCGGCGAGAAGTCGCCGCTGACGACCGCCGCGGGGCCTTGCCGGGCCTCCAGCCTCAGGCAGCGCGAGCCGGAATGGGGGGACTTCTCGTCGACCTCCAGCGAGGCCGACTTGGCCCCCGGGTCGATCCGCCAGCCGCCGGGCGCGGACCGCCCCGGCTCGCCCATCGCGGCGGGCGTCACGGGCTCCTGTTCGAAGCCCGCGTTGGGGGGCTCGACGATCGGGCTGGCCCCGCCCCGGTTGAGCGTCGCCAGTTGCTCGGACAGGTCCCGCGACCGCGCCTCCATCGTCGCGAGCGCGGCGTCGGGCGGGTAGAGCATCGCGGAGTCGAGCGACGATTCGGCGGACACCCGGACGACCGACAGGCCGAACGGGGCCACGTCCAGGACGAGCCTGCGCCCCCCCTCCGCGGGCTGGGGGATGAGCTTCACGCCCCGGCCGACGTCCTCCACGGCGGCCCTCGGATCCCCCTTCAGGATCCCCGCCAGCCGCATGGAGTACGGGGTGTCGTTGACCATCGCGACCACCGTCCGGCCCTCGTCGCGAAAGGTGCGGACTGCGACGCCGGCGTCCTTCGCGGTCGAGGGAGGGTCGGCCAGCGGCCTGCGGGCGGGCGGGAGCTGGCGGTAGACGTCGGCGAACCGACGCAGGCGGTCCTCGCGGCCGGCGGCCGCCGTGTCGGCCACCAGGATCCATTCCGCGTCGAGCGCCGCCACCGCGTGGGCCAGGGGCGCGTCGTCGGTCGGGCCGTCGCCGGGGGGGAGGGCGGTGGCGCGGGGCGTCGCGTCGCGCGGGGCGTCGCCCAGCAGCAGGAAGCCCCGGCGGTCGAACTTGGCCAGCCGCGAGTCCAGGTCGGGGTGGGCCGCCAGGTCGCGCGCCAGGCCCTCCTCGGAGAGGCCCGCCCCGCGCAGGATGACGGGGCCGTCGGGGCCGCCCCGCCACTCGTCCAGGTCGAGGCCCAGGGACCGCCAGGCGTGGTTCGGCGCCAGGCCGGCGAGGTCGACGCGGCGGGCCTCGGCCCCGGCGGGGCCGTCGTCGAGGGCCGGGGTCGCCACGGCCAGGATCTTGCCGGGGGCCTCCGCGTGCACCGCCGCGGCCAGTTCCGCATAGAGGGCCGCGACGGCCCGCGACCGCCAGGCGAGCCAGGGCATCCGGCCGACGCCCGCGACGTACTTCGCCCTCGCCTCGAATCGGGCCGCATCGGTCGCGTCGAGCCCGGGGACCTCGCGGGCGACCTCGGGCCCGAAGGTCTCCCGGACGAACCGTTCGAAGGCGGCGTCGTCCAGGCCGGTGTCGGGCGTCCCCAGGAGCGTCGGCCCGTGGCCGAGGCGGACCAGGACGCCGGAGTAGCCGGGCCGGCCGTCGCGATCGGCCAGGCCGTCCAGGACGCGGCGGCGGAGGGCGTCTCGCACCTTCGGGTGCAACAACTGATAACCCGCGCCGTCGGGCTTGCCGTCGGGGCCGAGCCGGGCCAGCCCCTGCGCCGCGGCCTCCTCGGAGCCGGCCGGCGGCAGGTCGGGGAGGGCGTCGGGCCGGTCGAGGCCGGGCTCCAGCCAGGCGGCGAAGCCGTGCCGGCGGAGGACCCGCAGGGCGACTTCGGTGCGGTCCGGCCCCGTGGCGTCCTCGACGAGCCGGCCTCCCAGGCGACGCCGAAGGTCGCGGCCGGGCGAAGACTCCGGCAGGACCACGAAACTCGCGCCGCAGGTCGCCAGGTAGCTCGCCAGGTTCTCGGCCGAGGCCAGGGGGTCGTCGAGCCCCGCCTCGGCGGGGGCGGCGAAGCGGGCGAGCGGATCCGGCCCCGCCAGGTGGAGCCCGACCGAGCGGCCGTCCGACCCCGTCGCGACCGCGCCGGCCGGCGTCGGCTCCAGCTCGACCAATCGGATCGAGCCGATGGCCGCGTCGACGTCGCGGCTCCGGTTCAGCAGCACCAGGATCGGCTCGGCCGAGCCGGGCCAGACGATCCATTCCATCGCGCCGTCGCCGCCGGCGGACGCCGCGCCGCAGGCGTCGAGGGCGACCCGCGGCCGGCGCTCGGCGGTCCCAGGGTCGACGAGGACGGCCCCGAGCGCGGCGGGGTCGCCGGCGGTCGGGGCCACGATCAGGCGGTGGGGGCGGCCGGGCCGGCCGCACCGGAGCGAGACGGCCGACCAGGCGAGGCCCGAGTCGTCGGCCCTGGCGATCCGCGCCGGCTCCGATCCGGCCTTGGCTATGAAGCCCCGCAGCCACTCCCGCTCCTTCTCGCGGCGGGCGGGGTCGGCCAGCACCTGGGGGGGGATCTCCCAGGCCGAGCCGCCGGGCGTCGTGGGCGAGCGCCCCCAGGCCGAGAACCGGGCGCTTCTCAAGCGGCCCAGGTCCAGCGAATCGACCTCGGTCCCCTTCGGGCCCGACTCGCCCGAGCCCAGGATCGACGGGGCCGCGGGGGCCTGCTCGCCCATCACCGCCAGCACGACCCGGCGCGAGGCGGTGCCGACGGCCCCCGGGGCCTTGCGGCGGCGGATCAGCCGGCCGATCCGGGAGCCCTCGCGCGGCGGCGTCGACTCCCACGTCGACTGGACCTCCAGGACGTAGGTCCCTTCCTTCGCCGGGGCCGGGATCGACCAGAGCCGGGCCGGCGGGTCGGGCCGGTTGGTCGGGAGAACCTCGCGCTGTTCGAACTCCCAGACGGGCTCGGGGACGCCGGCGAGCCGGAGCGCGGCGGTGGTCCGGACGGTCGCCTCGGCCGCGTCGGGCTGGATGATGTTGTAGCCGATCGTGACCGGGACCGACGCCCCCGGCACCGCGACGCCCCCCTCGGCCCCCGGCCCGAAGTCGACGGCCAGGACGTCCCACGGCAGCCGCCGGACCTCCAGCCCCAATCCGGTCGCCGCGGGCGCGGACTGCGGCCCTTCGAGGATCGCGGCGACGGCCATCCGGGCGGACTGGTCGCCGCGACGGACGACCAGCGTCGAGCCCGCCCCGGCCTCGATCCGCAGCCGGACCTTGCCGCTCGACCCCGACCCCAGTCGCCAGGCCCCGTCCGCCGCGGGCGCCGGGCCCGATTTCGCGGCCGAGTCCCACGGCCAGGCCGCGCCCTCGACGACCCGACCCTCGACGACCTCCAGCATCATGTCCTGCGACGGCGGCTCCAGGGCCGGGGCGGGCCCGCCGGAGTTGGGGAGGTCCCACTCCAGCTCGATCGTCATCCCGCAGGGGGGCGAGGCGGAGGGCGCGGCCTGGGCGCGGGCGTGGGGCGCGGCGGAGAGCACCAGGGCCCCCGCCGCCACGGCCAGAATCGCCAGGCCTTCGCGCCCTCGTCTGCGCATGAGCCTCAAGTCGCCCCCGATTCCCCGAAGCCCGGCGACGCGCCACGGCATCCGTGCCATGCCCGCGACCGCCAGGGCGGACCGACCGATCCCTTCGCCGCCGTCCCGCCGCGGAATGCGGCTCGCGGGGCACCGTTGGAGAGGTGCATCAGAGATCTTTCATCGGGGATCGATCGGCCGCACTTCAATCGAAATCGGCGGATCCGGCAAGGCCGTTCCCGGGGCTGTCCGAGGCTGCACCGCGATCGGAGTTGACCCCCGGCGGGCTTCGCTGCATCATCCCGGCGCGCGGGGCCGTAGCCGCCGCGAACCGGATCGACTGGGGAGGAGCGCCGTGAAGGGGATGGATCGACGGCTCGTCGCCTTACTGCTGCTGGCGGTGCTGGCCCGGGGGGCGGCGGTGCTCGCGTTGCAGAGCCACCGAGTCCCCAATTCGACCTACGAGCACGGCGAGATCGCCGCGTCGCTGGTGGCGGGCCGCGGCTTCTCCATGCATTTCCTGGGGGCCGACGGCCCCACGTCCCAGCAGGCACCGGCCTATCCGTTCATCGTGGCCGCGGCCTACCGGATCGGCGGCGTGGAGACGCCCGCGTCCCTGCTGATCCTGCAACTGGCCCAGGCGGCCCTGGGGGGCGTCATGGTGCTGGGCGTCTTCCGGCTGGCGTCATGCGTCGCGCCGGAGCGGCCCGCGGTCGCCTGGTGGGGGGCGGGGGTCGCGGCGGTCCACCCGACGCTCGTCTACGCCGCCACGCACGTCCAGGTCGCCCTCCTCGCCGCCACGCTCGTCGCCTGGACGCTCGTTTGGGGCTTGCGCGCGGCGGCCTCGGGGTCGGGCCGCGACGCCGCCGCGGCCGGGCTGCTGCTGGCGCTGTGCGCCCTGACGGATCCCATCCTGGCGCTGGCGGCCGTCGGCGTGCTGGTCGCGTTCCGCCTGGGGGGCGAGGGCCGGCCGATCTGGAAGCCGACGGCCGTCATGCTGGGCGTCGCCGGCCTGGGCGTCGCGCCCTGGGTCGCGCGCAACGCGATGGTCCACGGCGAGTTCATCCCGATCAAGAGCACGTTCGGGTACGCCTTCTGGCAGGGCAACTGCGCGATCAGCCAGGGGACCGACAAGGTCGTCCGGCCGTCCGTCGAGGACGTGATGGGAGAGGCGAATTCCGCGGCTGGCCTGTCCGACCTCAACCGCGCGCTCTGGAAGGCCCGCCACACGGCCGGATACATCGACGACGTGGCGTTCACCCCCGAGTTCAAGCGCCACCTGGGGACGCTCCCCGAGGCGGAGCGGTCGCGGGTGCTCCTCCGGATGGCGATCGCCGACATCTGGGCCGATCCCGCCCGCTACGCCGGCCTCTGCCTGCGACGCTTCCGCTACTTCTGGCTGTTCGACGAGACCAACCCCAAGTCGCGGGTGCTCGTCTACCGGGCGTCGCACCTGACCCTCACCGGCCTGGCGCTGCTGGGGCTGGCGACGGCCGGGGCGGCCTTCCGTCGCCGATCCCTCCCCCTGCTGGCGACGGCCGGCGCGATCGCCCTGTTCCACGCCCTGACGATCGTCTCGGCCCGGTTCCACATCCCGATCGAGCCGCTGATGGCCGTCTGGGCGGGTGCGGGGGCGGCGTGGATCGTCGACGCGGCGACCCGGGCCGTGCGCTCGCGGTCAGTAGCCGCGGTGGGCGGCGTCGAACATGTCGGGGTCGTAGGCCGGCTTGGCTGAATCGTCCCGCGTCGCCGCGGCGGCCTTGCCGTTCGCCCGATGGAGCATCACGCCGAGGATCAGTCCGGTCATCAGCCCGCACAGGCCCAGGAAGGTCGACATGCCCCAGATGACGGCCAGCATCGGCACGAGGTCGGGCGTGTAGGACCTCAAGGAGAGCGTCGAGAAGAACGCCGCGAGCATGCAGGCCGTCGGCACGCCCGCGCCGATCGCGACGACCGCCCCGGGGCCCGGCAGCGTGGGCGTCGCGGCGGGGGCCGCCCCCGACTTCATCGCCTGCATCCGCTCCAGGTGGCGGTAATGCCGCTGCTGGCCGACGTACTTCGTGATTAGCGCCAGCGGGACGATGATCATCGCCAGCCCGATGCCGGCCAGCGGGATCAGGAGCGGTGACACAGGAGGATGCATGTCGACCTCATGGGGAAAGCCCGTCGGGCCGCCTTGGGCTCGCGACGGGGACTCGCACTCATGGTAATTTGAACCCAGCCCCGCGACCAGCACTCCCGGAACGAGGCCCTCTCTCATGGCTCGCGACCATCTGCTCGTCATCGACCAGGGAACCACCAGCACCCGCGTCATCGTCTACGACCTGAGCCTGAAAGCCAGGGGGTTCGGCCAGGAGGAGATCCCGCCCACCTACCCCCGCCCCGGCTGGGTCGAGCACGACCCCGGCGCGATCGTCGCGTCGGTCGGCGCCGAGGTCACGACGGCCCTGCTCAACGCCCGCGTGCGGGCCGAGCAGATCGCGGCGATCGGCATCACCAACCAGCGCGAGACCACCATCGTCTGGGACCGGGCCACCGGCGAGCCGATCGCCCCCGCCCTGGTCTGGCAGGACCGCCGCACCGCCGACGCCTGCAACCGCCTCCGCGACCAGGAGAAATGGATCTCCGAGGCCACCGGGCTGGTCGTCGATCCCTACTTCTCCGCCACCAAGATCGCCTGGCTCCTCGACAACGTGGACGGCGCCCGGCGCAAGGCCGAGGCCGGCGAGCTGGCCGCGGGGACCGTCGACACGCTGCTGATCCGGCACCTCACCGGCGGCGAGCACCTGACCGACGCGACCAACGCCTCCCGCACCCTGCTGATGGACCTGGCGACCGACCGCTGGTCCGACGAACTCTGCGAGGTCTTCGGCGTCCCGCGCTCGTTATTGCCCGAAATCCGCCCCAGCGCCGGCGATTTCGGCCGGACGAAGGGGCTCGACTACCTCCCCGACGGCATCCCCATCACCGGCGTCGCGGGCGACCAGCAGGCGTCGCTGGTCGGCCAGGGCTGCGTCCGCGAGGGCCAGGCCAAGTGCACCTACGGCACCGGGGCGTTCCTCCTGGCCCACACGGGATCGCGGATCGTCCCCTCCACCCACGGGCTCCTCGCCACCCGCGCGGCCACCATGAGCGGCGAGCCGGCCCAGTACGCGCTCGAAGGGAGCGTCTTCATCGCCGGCGCGGCCGTGCAGTGGTTCCGCGACGGCCTGAAGGTCATCCACTCGGCCTCGGAGATCGGCGAGTTGGCCTTGAGGGGGGATCCGGAGACCGAGGTCGTCTTCGTCCCCGCCTTCACCGGCCTGGGCTCGCCCCACTGGCAGCCGGCCGCGCGCGGGACCCTCTTCGGCCTCACCCGCGCCACGACCCTCGCCGACATCGCCCGCGCGGCGCTCGAAGGGGTGGCGTACCAGGTGGCCGACCTGATCGAGGCGATCGAGGAGGACCTGTCGGAGATGCTCCCCGGGCTGAACGTCGACGGCGGTATGTCGCGATCCGACGCCTTCCTCGGCTTCCAGGCCGACGTCCTCGGCCGCCCGGTCGTCCGCAGCCCGGAGGCCGAGTCGACCGCCCTGGGCGCGGCGCTCCTCGCCGGGCTGGGGGCCGGCGTCTGGCCGTCGCGAGAGGCCGCGCTGGCCCTGCTGGCCTCGGGCGGCCGGACGTTCCAACCGACGCGCGACGCGGCCTGGAGGTCGAAGGCCCTGGAGCGCTGGCGACGGGCCGTCGAGACCACCCGCGGCCATTACACGCTCGACGTCTGAACCTCGACGACGTCCGCGATCGGCCGGGCCGCACGGAGGCGGCCGGCGAGCCAGAGGCACAGGAGCGTGAACGCCGCGGCGAAGTAGCCGACGCGGTCGAAATGCAGGATCGTGCCGCCCGGACCCCGGGCCAGGAGTCGGCCGCCGACGTCGGCCGCCAGCCCCGCGGCCAGGTGCTGCACGGCCGAGTTCGCGCTCATGAAGCCCCCCCGCCGCGACGGCTGCACGCTGGCCGTGACCATGGCCATCGCCGGGACCATCCGGCCCGCGTTGCAGAGCATCAGGACCCCGAACACCGCCGCCGCCGCCCAGATCGGCACCGCCCCCAGGTTCGTGATCGCGATCAGCATGACCATCGCGCACAGCGACACCGCGCGGAACACCGGCAGCTTGCCGAAGCGGTCGGCCGCCTTGCCGATCATCGGCGCCCCGAACAGCGTCAGCAGGCCGCCGACCACGAAGATCCAGAAGAGTTGATCCTCGCGCAGCCCGCCGTTCGCCACCAGATAGACGCTGATGTAAGGGATCACCGAGAACCCGCCGAACATCAGGGCCACCGTCAGGGCGAACGCCCGGACGTGGTCCGAATGCGCGAACATGTCCGCCGTGCGGCGGGCGAGCGACGCCCCCTCGACCTTCGCGATGTGCCCCCGCAGCGGCGGCAGGACGGCCACCGCCAGGAACAGCACCGGCAGCCCGAGCGCCGCCAGGATCAGGAACGGCGTCTGCCAGCCGAAATCGGTCCCCAGCTTCAGGCCCACCGGCACGCCGAACACCGACGCCAGCGCGAACGCCGTCATCAGGACGCCCGTCGCCCAGCCCCGGCGGTTCTCCGGCACCACGTCCCCCACGATCGCCAGGGCCAGGCCGCCGAGGATGCCGCCGAAGACGCCCGTCGCCACCCGCGCCGCGAGGAGCGTCGGGTAGCTCCAGGCCAGGCCGCAGAGGAGCGTCCCCAGCAGGAACCCGGCGTACAGCGTGAGGAACGCCGCCTTGCGGCCGAAACGGTCCATCAGGAACGACGCCACGAAGCCCGCCACACCCGCCGCGACCGTGTACGACGACACGATCCGCCCGAACTGCTGGGGCGAGAGGTCGAGCACCCTCTCCAGCTGCGGCCCCAGCGGCATCACGATCATGAAGTCGACGATGCTGGTGAACTGGACCGACGCCAGCATCAGGATCAGCACCAGCTCGCGGCGCTTCTGTCGCGCCAGGTCCGCCGCCTCGTCCTCGCGTCCCGCCTCGGGGGCGATCGGCCCCGCCTCCGGCTCCGCCACGATCCCATCCATCCGTACTGGTCCTCCCGGCCTCGATCCGATCCCCGGACGCCACGTCAGACCCGCGACGCCGGAGAAGGTTCTCGCGGAGCCGGGAGTCAGGGCGTCGCCGAGACAACCTCGCCCCCCGCCCGGGTGGCGATCGCGCGCCAGACGGCCGGATCGACGGCGTCGCCGACGAAACGGGTGTGGCCGTCGCCGAAGAGGACGTTCGCCCCCCCCGGGTGCTTGCTCCTGGCGGCCGTCCAGCCCGGGTTGTGGTAGGTGATGCAGTCCATCCCGCGGCCGTTGGGCGTCTCGTGATGATTATAGAGGGTGTTCAAGTAGTTCCCGTCCCACCACCCCGCCCCCTTGTTGAACAGCCACCCCAGCGGGGCCGCCGAACAGGCCGCGTCGGTCAACGGCGCCGACGCCCGCGCGAAGGCCCGTGCGGGGTCGGACGGACGGGGATCGGGGGTCGTCTGCGAGTACGGCCCGGCGATCCCCATCAGGTGTTCCGAGGTCGTCGCCGTGGCGCTCGTGCCGTCGACGGCGTCCCGGATCGACATCGACGGACCCGCCACGAACAGGCCGTTCGCGCCGGCGGCGTCCCCGCCGTTCGAGCCGTCGCCGGAGCAGAACGCATAGCTGACCGGCCCCGAATTGGGCATCGGCGGCGGCGCACCGTCGCTCGGGCAGACGAACAGCGCGACGTGCGTGGCCATCGCGGTCGCGTTGGCGGGGTGGAACGGCCAGAACAGCGACCCGTCCGTCGGTCGATAGCCGACGGCGAAGTCGAAGTTCAGCGCCCCGAACAGCGCCTGCTGCTCCAGGAACGGGGTGAGCTGGGCCAGCGCCGACCATCGATATTGCGACGTCGAGGTCGTCGCCGGCACGGGCCGCGAGGGGACGAGGAAGCCGACCGGGAAGCCCCCCATTGCGTCGTGGTAATTCTGGAGGGCGATCCCGATCTGCCGCAGTTGGCTGATGCAACGCGCCCGCCGGGCGGCCTCCCGCGCGGCCTGCACCGCGGGGAGGAGGAGCCCGATCAGGATCGCGATCACGGCGATCACTACCAGCAGCTCGATCAGCGTGAAGCCGGCTCGCCGCCGCTCACTTCTTGCCGACATACGCGACTCTCCACACGGTCCCCGAAGCGTCGTCGGTCACCATGAGGGAGCCGTCCTTCGCCATCGCGACGCCCACCGGGCGGCCCCAGACGTCGCCGTCCGGGGTGACGAAGCCGACGAGGAAGTCCTCGTACTCGCCCGTCGCCGCGCCCTTCTTGATCGGGGCGCGGACCACCTTGTAGCCCGTGCGGCGCGAGCGATTCCAGGAGCCGTGCTCGGCGGCGAAGACGTCGCCGCGATAGGCTTCGGGGAACGCCTCGCCGTCGTAGAACGTCAGGTCGAGCGACGCCGAATGCGACTGGAGCAGCACGTCCGGGGTGATGACCTTGTCCTTCAGCTCCGGGTGCTGCCCCTTGTGGCGGGGGTCCTGGTTCGCGCCCGCCAGGTAGTACCAGGGCCAGCCGTAGAAGCCCCCTTCCTCGACGTGCGTGATGTAGTCGGGGACGAGGTCGTCGCCCAGGCCGTCGCGCTCGTTGACGGAGGTCCAGAGCTTGCCGGTGGCGGGGTCGATCGCCAGGCCGACGGGGTTGCGGATGCCCCAGGCATAGGTGCGCTCGTTCTTGCCGTCGGGATCGAACGCGAGGATGTCGGCCCGGCGCTTCTCGGAGGCGTCGTCGGTGACGTTCGACCGCGATCCGACCGAGACGAACAGGGTCTTGCCGTCGGCCGAAAACTGGAGGTCGCGCGTCCAGTGGCCGCCGCCGCCGACGGCCTCGTTGCCGCTGGGGATGTCGGCGATGATCGTCTCGGCCGCGCCGGTCGCCTTCAGGTCGCCGCTCTTGTACGGGAAGCGGACGACCGAGTCCGTGTTGGCGACGTAGACGTACTTCGGGTCGGGGCCGAGAGGATAGAAGGCGATGCCGAACGGCCGGCTCAGGCCGGTCGCGAAGGTCTCCTGGGCCTCGGGCTTGCCGTCGCCGTCGGCGTCGCGGAAGACGCGGACGCGGCCCGGCCCGCTCTCGGCGACGAAGAGGTCGCCGTTCGGGGCGCGGACGATCACGCGCGGCTGACCCAGACCGGTGGCGAACTTCGTGACCTCGAAGCCCTCCGGGGCCTTGGGCCACGCGCCCTCGGGCTGCTTGACGGTCTTCGGGTGATTCTGGGACGACGGCGTGTCGTAGGGGGTCGCCACATCGTCGAGCGTGATCTTGCGGCGGACGCCGGGGGCGTCGGTGGTCCAGTCGCCGAGCGCGGCCTTGCCGGCCTTGTCTCCTCTAAGACTCGCTGCAAGCAGGCGGGGGCGTCGGGCGCGGCGAGGATCCAGGCGGCGAGGGCGAGAGGCAGGGCGTCGCGGAGGCGGGGCGTCATGGGGTCGTCCCGTCGGGGTCATGTTGGAGGGAGGCCGAGGCCGGCGGAAGTCGCTCAATCGTCTGCGAAATCCGGGCCGAACGCCAGGGCCTCGTCGGCCCGAAGGGATATCCAGAAATCCCAGAGGATTCTTGAAATTCGACCGTCGCCATCGCGGACCCTATCTCTGAGAGATTCCATCGTTCCTTGACAATACGGCCGAATCGCAAGCTCCAGCCCGCCGAGGGGATGCCGGGGGCCGGCTGGAGACAGGGGTCGAATCGTCGTCCGGTCACGTCGGCACGCTCGCACGCCGGGGCGTTGCGGCCTCAATCGGCTTGAGGGGGAGCATCAACGGAAGTCATCGAAAACGACGAGCGAACCCACGAAAAAATCGCCGCAAAATCCTAATTAGACACACCTTGCATCTCGCAAAGAGGAAGCGTCCTTCCCGCGAACAAACCCAAGGGATAGACAGTCGTCGGGAAACACCGCCGGGGATAGGCGGAAGGCGAGACGGGAGGGTGGTCCGGGCGGTCCGCCCGGACGTCGGCGGCCTCGGGATGAAGACGTCCGGGCGGACCGCCCGGACCACCCTTCACAACCCGCCGGAGAACAGACCGGATACCGATCGCAACACTTTTCTCTAAATCATGTTGCGCCGATATTTGGCGATGGTTGGCGAGGATGGTCAAGGAATAGGCCCCGCCGCCTCCCCCCGATCGCGAGCGACGCCCCGACGGTCGTGCCAACGAACGAAGGCCGCCGGACGGGGACGTCCGACGGCCTTCGGGAACGATCACGGCTTCAACGCGGGTCCGGCGTCACTTGTCGCGCTGGACGTTGCCCAGCGCGGCCTGGGCGGCGGCCAGGCGGGCGATGGGGACGCGGAACGGCGAGCAGGAGACGTAGTCCATGCCGACGTTGTGGCAGAAGACCACGCTGTCCGGATCGCCGCCGTGCTCGCCGCAGATGCCGACCTTCAGGTGCTGGTCGTGCTTCGACTTGCGGGCGGCGCGGCCCTTCTGGGTCCCCATCTCGACGAGCTGGCCGACGCCCGACTGGTCGAGCGTCTGGAACGGGTCGACGGGGAGGACCTTCTTCTCGACGTAGGCCGGCATGAACGAGCCGATGTCGTCGCGGCTGAACCCGAAGGTGAGCTGCGTCAGGTCGTTGGTGCCGAACGAGAAGAACTCGGCCTCCTCGGCGATCTTGTCGGCCGTCAGGGCGGCGCGGGGGATCTCGATCATCGTCCCGATGAGGAACTCGACCTTGGTCCCGGCCTTCTTGAAGACCTCCTCGGCGACCTCCAGGGCCCGCTTCTTCAGGATCGCCAGCTCCTCGACCGTGCCGACGAGCGGGATCATGATCTCGGGCAGGACGCTCTTGCCCTTCTTCTTGACCTCAATGGCCGCTTCCAGGATGGCGCGGACCTGCATGTCGCCGATCTCGGGGAACTTGATCGGCAGGCGGCAGCCGCGGAGGCCCAGCATCGGGTTGGCCTCGTGGAGCTGCTCCACGCGGCGCTTGACCTTCTCGACCGGGATGCCGAGCTGCTTGGCGACCTCGGCCTGGCCGGCCTCGTCGTGGGGCAGGAACTCGTGCAGCGGCGGGTCGAGGAGGCGGATGGTGACCGGCAGGCCGTCCATCGCCTCGAAGATGCCGACGAAGTCCTCGCGCTGGTAGGGCTCCAGGGCGGCGAGGGCCTTCTCGCGGCCGGCGGTGTCGTCGGCGAGGATCATCTTGCGCATGTCGACGATGCGCTGGCCCTCGAAGAACATGTGCTCGGTGCGGCAGAGGCCGATCCCCTCGGCACCGAACTCGCGGGCCTTCTTGGCGTCGGCCGGGGCGTCGGCGTTGGTGCGGACCTTGAGGGTCCGGACCTTGTCGGCCCAGCCCATCAGCTCGGCGAAGTGGCCGGAGATGCTGGGGTCGACGGTCTCGACCTGGCCGATCATCACGTCGCCGGTCGTGCCGTTGATGGTCAGGTACTCGCCGACCTTCACGACCTTGTCGCCGATCGTGATCTTGCCCCCCTTCTCGTCGATGGCGATGGCGTCGCAGCCGACGACGCAGGGCTTGCCCCAGCCGCGGGCGACGACCGCCGCGTGGCTGGCCTTGCCGCCGGTGGCCGTCAGGATGCCCTTGGCCAGGTGCATGCCGGCGACGTCCTCGGGGCTGGTCTCCTTGCGGACCAGGAGGATCGGGTCGTTGGGGTGGGCCTCGTGGTGGGCCACGGCCGCGTCGGCCGACAGGATCACCTTGCCGCTGGCGGCGCCGGGGCTGGCGGCGATCCCCTGGGCGACCGGCTTGACCTTCGACTTGGGGTCGAGCTGCGGCAGCAGCAGGTGGTTCAGGCTGTCCGGGTTGACCCGCTTCAGCGCGGCCTTCTCGTCGATGAAGCCTTCCTTCACCATCTCGACCGCGATCCGGACGGCCGAGGTCCCGGTCCGCTTGCCGGTCCGGGTCTGGAGCATGAACAGGGTCCCGCTCTCGACGGTGAACTCGATGTCCTGCATCTCCTTGTAGTGGACCTCCAGCTTCTTGCGGATGTCCATCAGCTGCGCGTAGACCTTGGGCATCTCCTCGTTCAGCTTGGAGATCGGCTCGGGCGTCCGGATGCCGGCCACCACGTCCTCGCCCTGGGCGTTGATGAGGTAGTCGCCGTAGAAGACGTCCTCGCCCGTGTTCGGGTCGCGGGTGAACGCGACGCCCGTGCCCGAGTCGGTGCCGGTGTTGCCGAACACCATGGCCTGGACGTTGACCGCCGTCCCCTTCAGGCCGGTGATCCGCTCGATCCGCCGGTACTGGACGGCCTTGTTCCCCATCCAGCTGTTGAAGACGGCCATGATGGCCTTCCACAGCTGGTCCTTGGGATCCTGCGGGAACTCCTCGCCGACGTGCTTGGTGTAGACGGCCTTGTACCGCTTCACCAGCTCCTTCAGGTCGTCGGCCGACAGGTCGGTGTCGAGCTTGACCTTCTTCTCGTCCTTCAGCTTCGACAGCTCGTGCTCGAAGTGCTCGTGGTCCACGCCCATCGCGGTCGAGCCGAACATGTCGATCAGCCGGCGGTAGCCGTCGTAGGCGAACCGCGGGTTGTCGGTCTTCTTCGCCAGGCCCTCGACGGCGACGTCGGTCAGACCCAGGTTGAGGATCGTGTTCATCATGCCCGGCATCGACAGCGCGGCGCCGGACCGGACGCTGACCAGCAGCGGATCCTTCGGGTCGCCGAACTTCTTGCCGGTCAGCTTCTCGACCTGCCCCAGCGCCTCCTCGACCTGCGGCTTGACGGCCTCGGGCAGCTTCTTGCCGGACTCGTAGTACTCGTGGCAGACCTCGGTCGTGATCGTGAACCCGGGCGGGACGGGGATCCCGATCGAGCTCATCTCGGCGAGGTTCGCACCCTTGCCGCCGAGCAGCTCCTTCATGTCGGACTTGCCCTCGGCCTTGCCGCCGCCGAAGGAATAGACGTACTTGGACTTGGACGTGGACATCGGACTGGGAGACTCCTGGACAGGGCCAGACAAGATCGTCCAACGGCCGTGGACGAGGACGAGGCCGGGGGCCTCGGAGCCCGCTTGCACGCCTCTGCGGGGAGAGGGAAGGAGCCGGATCCGTCCGGCGGGGACGCCGACTCGGTGGGCCGCTGAACGCGTAAACGGCGGGTGGCCGCGGGCGCGGAGCCGCGCCCGCCCACCGCCGAGGACGTTCATAATCGTATCATCTTGTCAAAATCCAAGTTAGCCTCCCCGGCCTCCCCCGTCAAGGCGGCACTCCGGCGATCCGCGCGAAGCCGCGACCGTCACTCGGCGGCCGTCGCCGCGGGGGCCGGGAGCGCCCCCACCAGGAGCCGCGTCCCGGGGTTGTCGGACCGCCAATCGCTCCATGACGTGGTGGGGAGGCGGCCCACCAGGGCGAGCGTCTTCCCCTTGAGCTTGCCGCTGAACGCCTCCAGGCCGTCGCCCCGATCCACCCACAGACTCTCGGTCCCGCGGTCGTACAGGACGTGCCGGCGGCCCATCGAGAAGCCGCAGGAGCCCATCGTGATCCGCCGACCGTCGACGCGGGAGTCGTACACGGCGACGTCCGGCCCCCGCTCGGGGCCCTGGAATGGGTCGTGGTGCACCAGGCGCGGGAGGCCGTCGATCACGTCGTTGACCACCAGGACCTTGCCGAGCACCAGCTTGGGGTAGGCGCAGGCGGTCTGTCCCGTCGCGAACCCGGCCACGTCCACCTCTTCCGGCATCCGAGCCCAGATCTCGCCGCCTCCCGTCTCGACCTCGGGATGGTCGATGGCGCGGGCGACGTCGCGCCCGATCGGGTCTCCCAGGGTCGCGAGGTCGCAGTCGCCGGCCGCGAGCTTGAACCAGCGATGGCCCTCGCCGTGCTTCCAGCCCGACCAGATGAAGACGTCGGCCCCTTCCGCCCGATGCCAGGGCTCGGGATGGACCGCCCGGGAGATCGCCGGGTAGACGTTGTGGAATCCGATCACGGCCGCGGAGGCGACCGAGCGCTCCTCCTGCATCAGCAGCGACCACTCCCCCCAGAGCCGGCCCGCCAGCAGGGCCAGGGGTACGGTCAGGGCGAGGGCCAGCGCGGCCGTCGCCAGGGCGCGCGCGAGGTTGCGGCGGGCGGCCGGCGCGACGGCCGGCGGCTGCAGATCGAGCGGGGGCAAGGCCGAGACGTGCGGTTGCATGAGGGGGCCCTCCGATGCCGTCCGGACGAGCGTGCGACGCTTGGAGATATGCGCCGAGTCGTTATCCCAGAGGCCGGCCCCCGTCGTCAATCATCAATCGCAAGCATATTTAAAAAATCTTCAACGAATCAATACGTCGTCGCGCCGCCGCCCGGGCGCGCGCGGAGAGGCCGCCGGGGGTGCCGGCGGCCTCTCGAATGATCGACGATCCTGGATCCGAGGCGGCGGGATCAAGCCTTGGCGGTCGCCTTGGCCTCGGCCTGGACCTTCTTGACGATCTCCTCCTGGAACCGCGAGGGGAGCTTCTGGTACTTGAGGAACTCCATGCTGAAGCCCCCCTTCCCCTGGGTCATGCTGCGGAGGTCGTTCGAGTAGCCGAACATCTCGCTGAGCGGGACCTCGGCCGAGATGACGGTGTAGCCCGAGCGGCTCTCGGTGCCGAGGATCACGCCGCGCTTCGAGGAGATGGCGCCGGTGACGGGCCCCTGGAACTCGGTCGGGATCTCGACCTCGACCATCATGATCGGCTCCAGCAGGACCGGATCGGCCTTGCGGAACGTCTCGCGGAAGCAGTCGCGGGCGCAGATCTCGAACGCCATCGTCGACGAGTCGACGTCGTGGTACGAGCCATCCTCCAGGACCATCTGGACGCCCATGACCTCGTAGCCCGCGACCGGGCCCTTGTGCATGGACTCGCGGAAGCCCTTCTCGACCGAGGGGATGTACTCGGTCGGGATGCGCCCGCCGGTGACCTTGTTTTCGAAGACGAACGGCTCGGGGTTCTGGGCGTCGAGCGGCACGAGCTTGCCGACGACGTGGGCGTACTGGCCCGAGCCGCCGGTCTGCTTCTTGTGCTTGTAGTTGAACGGGGTCTCGCGGGTGGGGGCCTCGCGATAGCTCACCTTCGGCATGCCGACGGTGCAGTCGACCTTGTACTCGCGGCGGATGCGCTCGACGTAGATCTCCAGGTGCAATTCGCCCATGCCGGAGATGATCGTCTCGCTGGTCTCCGCGTCGACGTGGACGCGGAAGGTGGGGTCCTCGCGCATGAAGCGGTTGAGGGCCTTGGAGAGCTTGTCGTAGTCGGCCCGCTTGTTGGGCGTGATCGACAGGTCGATGACCGGCTCGGCGGCGTAGATGCTCTCCAGCGAGAGGTTCGACCCCTCCTCGCAGTAGGTGTCGCCGGTGGCGCACTCGACGCCCATGACCGCGACGATGTCGCCGGCCTTGGCGGCGTCGATGTCCTCCTTCTGGTCGGCGTGGACCCGGAGGATGCGGCTGATGCGGGCCCGCTTCTTCTGGCGGGAGTTGTAGTAGAACGTCCCCTTCCGCAGCGTCCCCTGGTAGACGCGCATGTAGGTGACCTGGCCGAACGCCTCCTCGACCAGCTTGAACGCCATGGCGACGAGCGGGGCCTCCGGGTCCGGCTTGAGCGGGACCTCGGCCATCTCGTCGTCGTTGTCCTTGGCGGTGACCTCGCGGTCCAGCGGGCTGGGGAGGTAGCGGCAGACGGCGTCCAGCAGCGGCTGGATGCCCTTGTTGCGGTAGGCGGTCCCCACCATCACCGGGCAGAGCTGCTGGGCGATCGTGCCGGCGCGGATCGTCTTGTGGATGAGGTCGGCCGGGACCTCCTGCTCCTCCAGCAGCAGCTCCATGATCTCGTCGGAGACCATCGAGAGGGCTTCGAGCATCCCCTGGCGGGCGCGGGCGGCCTCGTCGGCGAACTCGGCCGGGATCTCCTCGTAGCGGACGTCCTCGCCCTTCTCGCCGTCGAAGTAGATCGCCTTCCGCTCGATCAGGTCGATCATCCCCTGGAAGTTCGACTCGGCCCCCATCGGGATCTGGAGCGGAAGCGTCGTCAGGCCGAGCTTCGACTCCAGCTGGCTGATGACGTTCGCCGGGTTGGCGCCGGTGCGGTCCATCTTGTTGATGAACGCGATCCGGGGCACGTTGTACCGCTTCATCTGGCGGTCGACCGTGATCGACTGCGACTGCACGCCGGCGACCGCGCAGAGGACCAGCACCGCGCCGTCGAGGACGCGGAGCGACCGCTCCACCTCGACGGTGAAGTCGACGTGGCCGGGCGTGTCGATGATGTTGATCTCGTTCTCGTTCCACCGGACCGTGGTGGCGGCGGAGGTGATGGTGATCCCCCGCTCCTTCTCCAGCTCCATGTGATCCATCACCGCGCCTTCGCCCTTGACCTCCTTGATCACGTGGGTCCGGCCGGTGTAGTACAGCATCCGCTCGGTGAGTGTGGTCTTGCCCGAATCGATGTGGGCCGAGATGCCGATGTTCCGCAGGCTTTGCAGGTTTTCCATGGTCCGATTACGTCTCAACGGTCGCCGGATGGGTGGAACGCCCGTCCCGCGGCCAGTTTAACCACACGCCGAACTCATCGAGACGGAAGCCGCCCGATTCGTCGTTCCAGGAACGAAGCGGCGGCCAGCCGAGGGAAAGCGGGCGCAACAGGCATGGTAGGCCGAGGCCGCCTGGTGCGGGATCGGGAGCGATCCGGGAAGGCTCGCGAGCGTTCAGAGACGAATCATCGTACCAACCGCCCCCGGCCCGTCAAGCCACATCCGGCCCGGCCGAGGCCCCCGGATCCCGACTGGGGAGCATTCCTCGCCGCGGACGGACCGGCCCGCCGGGCGCCGAGCCTCGAAAACGACCGGGCGCGGGACGACGTTCGGGGCCGTGGATCCGGACCCCGGGCGAGGCGGCGTGCCGATTTTGTGGGAATTCGCGAGATTCGGGGGAGAGATCAGGGCCGAATCGTGTACTCTAAGTATGTCCGCTCCCTTGCCGGACGATCGGCGAGATCCCGAGCGGGCTCGCCCCCACGCCCGCGTGAACCGTCGGCGGCCCCTGGGTCGGGGCCCCGCCCCCTACCCTGCGCAGGCCCAGGCACTGGTATGAAGTCCGTCGAACTCCCCGCGAAGCCCGGCCGCCGCGTCTCGGCGGCCCCGCCATTCTCCACGAACGTGCCGAGCCTCCGCTCGCTCATCCCGGGCTGGGCCCAGTCCGCCGCCGGGCGTCGCGGGCGGGGTGCGGCTATGGCCGGGGCGTATGCGGGGTCGACGGCCGGGGCCCTGCTGCTCTGGGGCACCCCGTCGATGTGGTTCTTCCTGGTGGCCGCCATCGCCGTCCAGGCGCTGAGCTGGGTCGATGCGGCCCGCCAGAATCCGTTCTCCGGCCTGACGCCCACCCCCGTCCTGGCCGCGACCGGGGTGGGCCTCGGCGTCCTGCTGCACGCGCCGGTCCTCGGCCTGCTGACGCTCGTCGCCTGGCCTACCTACGGGCCCGACCCCGGCGAGGGGTCCTACCTGGTGAATCGGCTGGCCTACAAGGACAGCCTCCCCGAGCCCGGGCAGTGGGTGTGGCTCGACGGCTCCGCCACGGGCATCCAGAGCGCCGCCAGGGTGGTCGCCGTGGGGGGGCAGATGGTCGAATGGACCGGCCGCCGCTGGATGGTCGACGGCCGGGCCGTCGCCGTCGACCCGACCCGCGGCCTCCCCGCCTACCCCCGCCGCTGGAAATTCCGGGTCCCCGGCAACCACGTCCTCATCGACCCGGAGACCCGCGCCCGGCCGGGCGAGGACCGGGCCCCGTTGATCGTGGTCGAGAGCGGCCACATCACCGGCCGGGTCTGGGCCCGCTGCGCCCCGTTCTGGGAGCGCGGCCTCCTCTGACCGCGAATTCTCCCCGTTCCTCGCGAGACACGCCCCCCCCGCGCCTGGTATGATCCGATGCGGGATGGTTCGGATCCGTCCACAGCGACGCGACCGCGCCGCGGGCCGTCCGCCCGCCCCCGACATCGAACCCCGAGTCCCCGCGGCCCGCCCCCGTGCGTGGCGGACGTCGACCGGCCGGAGTCCCCATCGTGCTGGATCGAATCTGGGCGCCGTGGCGCGCGCAATACGTCTCCGGCGAGGTCGGCCACGCCCCCGGCCCGTCGTGCTTCCTCTGCCGCGCGCTGGCCGAGGGCGACGACGCCGGGAACCTCATCGCCTGGCGAGGTCGCTCCGCCGTCGTCGTCCTGAACCGATATCCCTACAACAACGGCCACCTCCTCGTCGCCCCGATCCGCCACCTGGGGACGCTCCAGGACTTCCGGGGCGACGAACTGGTCGGGCCGATCGAGACGATCCGCTGGATGACCGCGATCCTCGACCGCATGATGCGGCCGCAAGGGTATAATGTCGGGCTCAACCAGGGCCGGGCCGCCGGCGCGGGGCTGCCGGGGCACCTCCACTGGCACGTCGTCCCCCGCTGGGACGGCGACGCCAACTTCATGCCCGTCCTCGCCGAGGCCAAGGTCGTCACCGAGAGTCTCGATCGCTTCCGCGAGCGGCTCGTCCGCGAGATCGAGTCCGACGTCGCGGCGGGCGTCCAGGTCTGAAGGAATTCGTCGGGCTTTCTATTGCATCACGCCGGCCCTCGGCCCATCATCTGAATCATCCTGCCGCCTTCATCCCACCCCCGAGGTCGTCACATATGCTGCTCGTCCTGATCCGACTCACGTTCATCCTCGTAGTCGCCGGGCTCGGCGTCCGCATCGCCCGGGTCGTCGGCGAGAACGACCTGGGCCGCCCCTACGTCTTCTTCATCGGCCTGATGCTGGCGGCGATCGCCTTCGTGATGGGCGACCTGCTGACCCCGCGCAAGCGGATCCAGACGATCTCGGCGATCTACTTCGGGGTCATCGTCGGCATCTTCCTGAGCAACCTGATCAACGACGCCGTCCAGCCGGCGCTCCAGCTCTACATCAACCCCAAGACGCACTCGGCGATCGCCAGCGTGCTGATGCTCTTCATCACCTACATCTGCATCTCGACCCTGCTCCAGACCAAGGACGACTTCCGCTTCATCATCCCGTACGTCGAGTTCTCCAAGGAGGTGAAGGGGGCCAAGCCGCTGGTCCTGGACACCTCCGTCGTGATCGACGGCCGGATCGCCGACGTCGCCGAGACGAAGGTGATCGACCAGCCGATGGTGGTCCCCCGCTTCGTCCTCCAGGAGTTGCAGGGGATCGCCGACAGCTCGGACAAGCTCCGGCGCAACCGGGGTCGCCGCGGGCTCGACATCCTCAACCGGCTCCAGAAGTCGCCGGGCGTCGAGGTCCGCATCGACGACTCCGAGATCCCCGAGATGGCCGGCGTCCGCGAGGTCGACCAGCGCCTGGTCATCCTGGCGAAGCACCTGGGGGGGAAGGTCGTCACCAACGACTACAACCTGAACAAGATCGCCCGGCTCCAGGGGGTGGAGGTCATCAACCTCAACGACCTGGCCAACGCGATGAAGCCGATCGTCCTCCCGGGCGAGACCCTCAACGTCAAGCTCATCAAGCGCGGCGAGGAGGCCGGCCAGGGCGTCGGCTACCTCGACGACGGCACCATGGTCGTCGCCGAGCAGGGGGCTCACCACCTTTCGGAAGTCGTCCGCCTGACCGTGACCAGCGTGCTCCAGACCAGCGCCGGCCGCATGATCTTCGGCCGCCTCGAATCCCCGCCGCCGCCGAAGGGCCCGATGCCGAACCAGCAGGCCCAGCACGAACCTCCCCAGGGCCGCGGCCACCGCGACGCCTGACGCCGGCCGCCCGGTCGAGACGGCCCGCGCACGCGACGAGGCCGGGCCCCTCCGTGCTGGAGGGGCCCGGCCTCGCGTCGTTCCGGGGACGTGGCCGACGATCAGCGGGCGGCGGGCTCGGGGCGGAGGCAGCGGCCGATCTGGCGGATGGCCTGGCGGAGGCGGTGGGCGTTCTCGACGAGGGCCAGCCGGAGCGAGCCCTCGCCGGGCTCGCCGAAGCCGCGGCCGGGGCTGACCGCGACGTTGGCTTCCTCCAGCAGCTTCATGGCGAAGTCGATCGAGCCCATCTGGCTGCGCCAGGGCTCGGGCATGTTCGCCCAGACGAACATCCCGGCGCGGGGGGGCTCGACGTCCCAGCCCAGCCGGCGGAGGCCGCGGACCATGACGTCGCGACGATCCTGGTACTCGGCGACCTGGGCGGCCCGGCCCTCCTCGCCGTGGCGGAGGGCCACGATCGCGGCGACCTGGACGGCCTGGAACAGGCCGTAGTCGTAGTACCCCTTGATCGCCTTCAGGGCGCCGAGCATGTCGCGATTGCCGGCCGCGAAGCCGACGCGCCAGCCGGCCATGTTGTAGCCCTTGGACATCGTGGTGAACTCGCAGCCCACCTTGGTCGCCCCCTTCACCGACAGGAAGCTCGGCGGCTGGTAGCCGTCGAAGCCGATGTCGCCGTAGGCGAAGTCGTGGATGACGAAGAAGCGGTACTTCTTCGCCAGGGCGACGATCTCCTCGAAGAACGCCGGCTCGACGACCGTGGCCGTCGGGTTGTGGGGGTAGTTCAGGACCAGGATCTTGGGCCGGGGGTGGAGGCTCTCGCAGACCCGGGCGATGTTCGCGAGGAAGGCCGGCTCGTCGCGGACGTCCAGCGAGATGACGTTGGCCGAGGCCAGGGCGATGGCGTGGATGTGGATGGGGAAGCTCGGCGCGGGGACGAGCGCCGTGTCGCCCGGGCCCAGCAGGGCCAGGCACATGTGGCTGAACCCCTCCTTGGAGCCGATCGTGGCGACCACCTCGTGGTCCGGGTCGAGCTTCACGCCGAACCGGTTCTCGTACTTGGCCGCGACCTCGCGGCGGAGGTTGTACACGCCGTTGGCGACGCTGTAGCGGTGGTTCCGCTCGTCGCGGGCGGCCTCGCAGAGCTTGTCGATCACCCAGTCCTGGGGCGGATCGGTGGGGTTGCCCATGCCGAGGTCGATGACGTCGACCCCGGCCGTGCGCTTGCGGTACTTCAGCTCGTTGATCTTGCCGAACAGGTACGGCGGGAGGTTGCGCACCCGGGGGGCCACCTCGATGTCGTACCGCTCGGTCGACTCGTGCTCTTCGGATCCGGGGTTGGTTTTCGGATCGTTCATCGCGACCTTCGTCCTCGGCCCGCGGGAGGGAATGGCGAGAGCCCGCCGTCCATCGGACCCCCCGGCGGGCTCTCCCTGGCGTTTCATCGGCCGTCCGGCCGGCGCGACGCGCGAGCCCGGCCCAGCCTCTACAATACTTCAGTCCCGAGGATTCCGTCAGGCCCTTTTCCGGGTTCCGTCGGCCGAACCCGGACGGCCCACCGGGCCCGCGCGACCGGACGTCTTTCGGCGATCCGCGCCGCCGGCTTGAATCCGCCCGCGTCGCGAGGTTTGAGTGAATGCGGCCGGGCGGCGGGTCGATAACTCGTCCTACCACCAGGCGACCCGCCGACATCGTCGCGAGCACCACCCGATTGACCCCGCGAGCCCAGGTCACTCTGGATATCTATAGATGCAGAAAGGGCGTCCGGGCTCGCGCCCGGACGCCCTTTCTTCGTTTTCGAGGGCCGGCCGCCCCGCGGGGGGCGGCCGGCGCCGGGTCACTTGCCGGCCTTCGCCAGCGAGACGAAGCGGCTGGGCGACTTGCTGGACTGCACGTAGAACGACAGGGTGTCGCTCCCGGCGGCCAGCTCCTGGAACGACTTCACGTCGCCGACGGGCTGGACGCTCTTGTCGCGGACGACCTTGGTGACGACGTCCCCCTCGTGGATCCCTTCGGCCTCCGCGGGGCTCCCCTCCTTGACGGAGGAGACCAGCAGGCCCTTGACGTCCTTGGGGACGCCCAGCGACTCGGCCAGCTCGGGGGTGAGCGCCTGGACTTCGAGGCCGAAGTCGGCGATCGGCGACTTCTCGGGCTCCTTGGCGGCCGGGGCCTCCTCGGCCTCCTTCTTGGCCTCGCGCTCGATGTCGAAGACGACCTCCTCGGACGGGGCCGGGACGATCGTGGCCGACTTGCGCTGGCCGTCGCGGTAGTACTCGATGGCGAAGTCCTTGCCCGCGGGGCTGGAGGCGACCTTCAGCCGGAACGAGGGGATGCCGTCGACCTTGTCGCCGGCGAAGCCGACGATGACGTCGCCTTGCTTCAGGCCGGCCTTGTCGGCCGGGCCGCCGGGGACCACCTCGCCGACCAGGATGCCCTTGGCGTTGGCCTCCAGGCCGAGCTGCTTGGCCAGGACCGGGGTGAGCGGGTCGAGCTTGATCCCGATCCGCGAGCGGCTGACCTTGCCGTCCTTGATGAGCTGGTCGGCGATGCCGGCGGCCATGTCGATCGGGATGGCGAAGCCGATGCCGTCGTTGCCGCGGCTGCCGGTGACGATCGCCGAGTTGACGCCGACGACCTCGCCCGCCATGTTCACCAGCGGCCCGCCCGAGTTGCCCGGGTTGATGGCCGCGTCGGTCTGGAGGAACGACTCGTACTCGTTGATCCGGACGTTGTTCCGCTCGGTCGCCGAGATGATGCCCGTGGTGACGCTCTGGGTCAGCTCGAAGGGCGAGCCGACGGCCATGACCAGGTCGCCCACCTTCAGCTTGCTGCTGTCGCCGCGCGGCAGGGGCTGGTAGCTGGTGTTGTCGACCTTGATGACGGCGACGTCCGACTTGTCGTCGGCGCCGACGACCGTCGCGGGCAGCTCGATCCCGTCGGAGAACGCGACGACGATCTTGTCGGCCCCCTCGACGACGTGGTTGTTCGTCAGGATGTGGCCCTTGTCGTCATACACGAAGCCCGAGCCCACGCCGCTGCCGGGCCCGCCGAACTGGTTCGGCTGCGGGACGCCGTCGGGGCCGAAGAACTTCTTGAGCATCTCCTCGAAGTCCTTCAGGTCGCGCGGCGACTGCGGGCCCCGGCGGTCACCCCCCGGGTTGCCCGGGATCGGGAACGGGAAGTTCCGCATGTTGGGGCCGGCCGACGCCTTCTTCTTCACGCTGATCTGCACGGCCGAGGGCTTCACGAACTCGGCCACCGCCTCATACGCCTGCGACAGCGCCTCGGCGACCTCCTGGCTCTTGGCCGGGACCTTGGGCGCGGCCGGCATCGGCTTGAGCACGCCCGAGGAGCTGACCAGCGCGGCGGTCGACGTCACGAGGGCGGCCCAGGCGACTGGATTACGCTTCATCCTCAACATCTCCTCTCGATGGCCCGGATGGACCCCGGGCTCCTCGATCCTCTCCGACCCGGGCGCCCCACGGCCCCGGCGTCCCGACTCGACGCCCGCCGACACCGCCGGGGGACGCCTCAACGTTCGATCCGGCAAGCCCTTGGGAACACGCCCGGCCCGTCGGCACGATCTCTCGCGTTGCTGGGGTTCCTACGAAGCGTCCTCGCCAAAGGTTTGTTCAGGAAATCCGAGATTCTTCATCCCGATCGAAATCGGCGACGCCGCCCCGTCGCCCGCTCCCCGTCTCTTCGCCCCTCGCCGCCGAATATTGCCGGGCCCGACGCCGAGGGCAAGCGCCCCGACCGAGCTTCGCGGGACGCCCGGGACTTGGGTATCCTGAAGTCGCCACCCGCAAGCTAGGTCACCGAACCGCGAGGGACGACGTCGATATGGACCCGAGGGACGCCCGGCCGGGCGAGTTGGAAGCCTGGGCGGCGGAACGCGGGTGCGACGCCGGGGTCGCGCGCAGGCTGTTGTCGGCCGTCTTCAAGGAGGGCGTCCTGGACCCCTCGCGATGGATGGCCGAGTCGCAGATCCCCCGGCGACTGGCCGGGGACGTCGGCCCCATCCCCCTGCCCCGCCTCACGCCCGACGGCTCCGTCGCCTCGCCCGTCGACGGCTTCCAGAAGCTCCGGTTCCGCACGGCCGAGGGCCTGGCGCTGGAGACCGTCCTCATCCCGCTCCACAAGGAAGGGGCGGTGAGCCTCTGCCTGTCGTCGCAGGTCGGCTGCGCGATGGGCTGCACCTTCTGCGCCACGGCGCGGATGACGACGCGGCGGAACCTCCGCACCTGGGAGATCGTCGACCAGTTCCTCCAGGCCCGCGCGATCGTCCACGGCCAGGGCCGGCGCGTGACGGGCGCGGTCTTCATGGGCATGGGCGAGCCGTTCCTCAACTACGACAACGTCCTGGCCGCGGCCGACCTCCTGCGCTGCTCGTCGGCCGGGTCCGTGGCCGCCAAGGCGATCACCATCAGCACGGTCGGCCTGGTCCCCGAGATCGATCGCTACACCCGCGAGGGGCACCGCTACCGCCTGGCCGTCAGCCTGGGCGCCGCGACCGACGCCAAGCGCAAGGAGCTGGTCCCCGTCGCCGCGCGCTGGCCGGTCGCCGACGTCGTCGCCGCGGCCAGGCGCTACGCCCTGGCCCGGCGGACGCGCGTCACGCTGGCCTACGTCTGCATCTCCGGCGTGAACGTGGGGGAGGACGACGCCCGCGCGCTGGGCGAGTTGATCGGCGACACCCCGGTCCGCGTGGACCTCATCGAGGTCACGGACCCCACCGGCCGCTATCGGCCCCCCTCCATCGAGGAGTTGCAGGATTTCCGCGACGCCCTGACGCGGCACGTCGGCCAGCCGATCGTCCGCCGCTACTCGGGCGGCAAGGACATCCAGGCGGCCTGCGGCACCCTGGCGGGCGCGGGCTGAACGTCGTATCGTGCCGGGTGCGTCCCCTCGACCGGCCCGACGACCCCAGGACCCTCGACATGCTCGCGTGCCTCCCCACGCTCGTCCTCGCCGTGTGCGCCCAGGCGGCCGACGTCGCCCCGATCTCGGTCCACCCGGAGAATCCCCGCTACTTCCTCTTCCGGGGCAAGCCGCTGGTCCTCGTGGCCGGGTCGGAGCACTACGGCGCCGTCGTGAATCGGCTCTTCGACTTCGATCGCTACCTCCGCGACGCCGCCGAGCGCAAGCAGACCGTGACGCGGACGTTCCTCCTGTTCCGCGAGCAGCAGGGCGCGCGCAACCCGAGTTCGCCGATCAAGCCGGAGTCGCCCGAGTTCGTCGCCCCCTGGCCCCGCACCGGCCCCGGCGGGGCGCTCGACGGCGAGCCCCGCTACGACCTCGACCGCTGGAACCCCGAGTACTTCGACCGCCTCCACCGCTTCCTCTCGCGGGCCTCCGAGCTGGGGATCGTCGTCGAGCTGACCATCTTCAGCAACACCTACACCGACTCCGTCTGGATGCTCAATCCGCTCCGCGCCCAGAACAACCTCCAGGGCGTCGGCAAGGTCGAATGGCCCGAGTACAACACCCTGCGCGACAAGGAGTTGGTCGAGCGGCAGCTCGCCTACGCCCGCAAGGTCGTGCAGGAGACGTCGGCCTTCGACAACGTCTATTACGAGATCTGCAACGAGCCCGGCGGGGCCGTCCCCGGCCACGCGACGCAGGCGGAGGTCGACGCCTGGCAGGCGGAGGTCGGGCGCACGGTCCGCGACGAGTTGAAGTCCCTCGGCCGCCGCCACCTGGTCGTCGGGGCCCAGGCGTTCAGCTACGTCCCGAGCGTCACCATCCCGCTCGACGCCTCGTTCCCCGACCCGACGTACGACGCCGTGAACGTCCACCCCCTCCCCGACACCCACCTCGGCGGCCGGGTCTTCCAGATGGGGAACTTCATGTCGAAGGAGCTGAAGCTCGCCGAGATGCGCGACTTCGGCCAGGCCGTCCACGCGATCGGCCTGAAGCCCTGCGTGATGGACGAGGACAACTGCGCCAGCATGTACCGCGACGACGTCGGCTGGACCATCCACCGCAAGCGCGCCTGGACGAGCGTCATGACCGGCTGCCATTACGACTTCATCGACTTCTCGATCCAGATCGGGGCCGAGACGGGCGTCGCGGGCTCGGGTCCGAAGATCCGCGCCTGGATGGGGAACCTCTCGGACTTCATCCACGGCTTCGACTTCATCCACGCCGCCCCCGCCCCCGGCTGGATCGAGGAGAAGCCCGACCACCTCGTCGTCTCGACCCTCGCCGTCGAGGGCCGGGACTACGCGGCCTACCTGGCCGACGCGCGGGAAGTCGCCGAGCCGGGCGCGGGCGAGCCGGTCGGCGGCCCCATCAGCTTCACCCTGCCGGACGGGTCGTACGGCCTCTCGCTCTACTCGCCGACGACGGGCGCATCCTCCCCGGCGATCCCGGTGGAAGGGGGCCGGAAGACCACCATCGCCCTGCCGCCGTTCCGGCACGACGTCGTCGTCCGGGTCGTGCGCGTCCCCTGAGTTCCCGACCGCCGGCGGGTGTGCCTTGGGAATTTGGCGGATCGCGACGGGGTCGCGGGAACCATCGTAACGGCCTTCCCCCCTCGCGGGGGAAGGTGGCCC
>ERZ778021.979-NODE-979-length-39412-cov-5.298575_pt1 | contig 39412 bp, 45 predicted proteins | sample MGYA00375751_ERZ778021 | MGnify/ENA primary metagenome ERZ778021 (study PRJEB29350, sample SAMN05389814) | bioreactor metagenome | isolation source: Thiocyanate stock bioreactor | place: South Africa: University of Cape Town | collected 2013-08-29 ... | reverse complement strand
TAGAGCGTCTGCTTGCCATGCAGAAGGTCGAGGGTTCGAATCCCTTCAGCCGCTTGAAAGGAAGCCCGCTCCCCGAGCGGGTTTCCGCGTTTCCGGGCTCTCCCGCGGATCGCCCGTCTCGCCCTCGTCACCCGGCTCGCTGCCCGTTGCTGCCCAATCAGAGGCCCCGACGAGGCCATCCAAGGCCGCGCCGTGGTCGGTCTTCGAGGCGATCACCTTGGCGTAAATGCCGAGCGTCATCTTCGGGTCGGCGTGCCCGGCCTGGGCCATCACGTAGGGCACGTCCGCCCCCGCCGCGAGCAGGAGGGATATGAAGGTCCGACGCAGCGAGTGCGGCGTGATCGCCTCCATCGGCTCTCGGCGCGCCTTGCGAAGCTCGACGTTGGCCTGCTTCACCGAAGCCGCCAGGAACCGGCTCCGGACGTTGGAGGCGCTGTCCCGCCTGCCGGTGGCGGTGCGGAAGACGAAATCGTCCGGCCCGTCGTGCTCGGTGCGGGTCCGATACTCCGATAGCAACTCTTGCAGCGTCGGGGTCATATCGACCTCGCGCACCCCGGCGTCGGTCTTGGAGGCGGCGACCCGCAGCCTGCGACCGGCGAGGTTCACGTCCCGCCAGCGCAGGGCGAGTGCCTCGCTGATCCGCAGTCCCGCCAGCGCAAGGACGGCAAGCAGCGGCCGACGCCGCCCGGTGTCACCTTTGCGGGCGTCGGCGTCCAACCGTCCCGCCGCCGCCAGCAGCGCCGCGACCTGCTCCGGTTGCAGGTAGGTCCGCGACGGTTTCGGCTCGCGCAGCAGCCGCTTGCGGCCCCGGGCGGGGTTGCGATCCAGGTAGCCGTACTCGACCGCCTGCTCCAAGACCACGGCGAGCAGTCGGATCGTCTTGTTGATCGAGCCGTTCGAGAGCGGACGGGGGAGACGTTCTCGCTCGGACTTCGGAAGGGTAAGCTGTTTGCCCCTCTTCTTTTCGAGTGCGTCCCGCTCGCGGACCTTCGATCGCCTGTAGCGATCCACCTCCTCGACCGTGATCGCCGAGAGCCGGTGCTTGGCGAAGTAGGGCAGGAGGTGATCGCTGAGTCGCCAGCGGTAGTCCACGCGCGTCCGTTCCCGCCAGGCCGACGAGGCGCCGTCAAACCACTCGGAGGCGAATTCGTGGAAGGTAGGCTCCTCGGCTGGGGCCTCGACGGCAGCGGGCCGGTGCGGCTGCCAGGCACCCCGCTCAACGTCGGCCAGGACGTGCCGCAGTCGTTCCTCGGCTTTCTCATAACTCCAGCCTTCCTCGGACGTGCCGAGCGTGATCGAGTGCCGTTTGCCGTAAGCGCGGAAGCGGATCGCCCAGGCGCGCCCGTCCTTCGGCGCGATGATCTGGCCGCTCGCCTTGCGCGCCATCAGCGCCTGCCACCGATCGGGAACTCGTACTGGCCTCCCGCAGCCTGCCGACGCAGGCCGAGCAGGGCCGCGTGCTCGGCGACGACCCGCCCGTATTCGCTCTCCCGGTCGATCGTCACCGCCAGGTTGCACAGCACGCAGCGCAGGTCGCCGCTGAGGACGACCGAGCCGTTGTCGAGGGCGGCGAGCAGCGCGTCGTAGACGGCTTCCTCGCGTCGCAGCGCGACCGGGTTGAGTGCCTGGTCGCGGATACCTTCCCGCACCTCGATGAAGAGTCCGCGAAGGAACTCCCGGTCCTCGGTCGGGATCGTGAGCGCGACGAGGCCGCCGTCGCCCGTAGGGTTGTCCTTAGCCATGAGGAGTCGTGTCTCCTTGTGGTCAGGCCCCCGGTGGGCGCGCCAACGCCTGCCGGGGGCTGCTTGGTCGGAGCCGGTATCTCGATACCGTTCCCGCTGCGGTCGAACCCCGGTAATTTGGCCGACCGCCACGGGGCCGGTGTTACAGCACGCGGCCCCACTTATGTCACCGTGACCATACACACTCACACACCATTTGCAAGGTGTCTTTTCGTCTATGCGGTGACGGTGTGTGAAAGCAATAACGCACCATTCACCGCCGGTCACGTTCACGTTTCCTCACCCTTGACAGGAAGGAGTGGAACCTGACTCCTACGAACGGGTTTCCGAATATCCCGTCGGGCGTCACGAACCTCGTCGCGCTTTTCTGTGAGGTTTTTATGTACCGTCACCGGGTCGAACCTGAGACGCCCCCGCGAACCCTCACCGAGCCTGATCGCGCCAAGCTCCTCGGCGTGTTCGTACACGTAGTCCCTGCTGACCCCGAGCCGTCTCGCGACCTCGGCGGCGTCGATCGGGTCCGGGCCGACACCCTCCTCGCGTAGCAGCTCCACAACACGTTCGGCGATCGCGGCCACCGAGAGGTCGTCGAGGCGGACCGGGGCGCTCACCCCGGCTCTCCCCGCAGGTCGAACTTGTCGGCCAGGCGCTCGAACCCTGCTTCCTCGGCAGGACTCGCCGCCGGGACCGGGGCAGAGCGGGCGGTGTGGGCAGCGTTAGGACCGTCATCAGCGTCATCGGGGCGGTCGCCTCGCGTGACGGTGTGACGGTTCTGACGCTCGTCGCCGTCGATCTTCTGGACGACGATCGGGCGGCGGCGCGATCCACGACGAGGGAAGGCGACTTCGATCCCCACCGTGCGAAGGCTCGGGGCCAGGCGGCGCAGGGCGCCCGACAGCTCGCGAGGACCGCTTGGCCAGGAGCCGCGTGGCGAAGCCGTGCCCGTTAAGAGCTTCGAAAGTGCGGCCAGAAGCTCCGTTGCGCTGCCGATGAAGCCCTCCTCGGCCAGCTCGCGCAGGGGCTCGGTGAGCGGGCTTTCCTCCAGCGCCGCCTCGTTGGCGAGGATTCGGGCCTCGCCGTAGGCGGCCAGGTAGGCGTCGGACTCCCAGCCGAGAGCGGGCTCGGCGGCGGCTACCCAACGGGCGTGATCGGCCAGTCGCGGCAGTCGCGGCAACTCGACCTCCGGGAGACGGCGCAGCGCCGTGACGGTCGCGTCGAGCAACCCGCCGAGGGCGATCGGCTGTACTTCTGCCCAGCGCGCGGCAAGCTCGGCCTCGGTGCGCCGCTGGTGGTCGGCGATCGGGAGGAGCGTTACGACCGAGGCCCGATCGGCGAGGTCGCCTCGGGTGATGACCTCGGTTATGCCGGTGACGATCGCCGGGCGACAGTAGTGCAGCAGCAGCTCCTCGGAATCGGAGTACAGCTCCCGCGTCGCGAAGCCGCCTCCGGTCGCGAGACGACAGAGCGCGTCGCTCAGTGCCGTGGAGATGCGGGAGACGTTGTCGAGGGCGAGAATCCGCCCGTTCCCGGCCGCGATCGCCAGGTCGCGCTCGCCGCGAGGCTCAGAGCGCAGCGGGGCGATGTTCGGGTCGGTCAGCTCCCGCAGGAGCCGGGCGGCGGTGCTCTTGGCCGAACCCGCCTCCCCGTATAGCGAGAGCAAGGGATAAGGGCCGGTCGGGGCCATCGTGCCGACCAGCCAGCCACAGATCAGCCTCCAGCCGTGATAATCGACGTTGAGCAGCGCTCGCAGCGCCCCCAGGTCGCCGTCGCGGCCCGGTTCGGGCAGGGCCAGGAGCCCACGGGGGCGGCGGAACCGAACAGGCGGGTCGGCGACGATCCGCCAGCCGTCGCGATCGATCTTCACGGCACGCCATTTGGCGTCGCCAAGGTCGAGGTACGTAGCGCCACGGTGCGCGGCGTAGCGCACCGACAGCTCATACCGCGACCCCTCGTACAACGCTTTCCCCCGCAGAACGCCGAGGGCGTCCGCCAAAGCCTGGGAGGACGGCGCTCGTCCCTCATCCTCGTAGTACTGGCGAGAGAGCCAGTCACGGACTTGACCCGTGCGAAGCAGATGATGCTCCCGGTGGGCCGCGACCGGGAACGTGATGCATGGCTGCCCCTCGGGAGTCGCCCAAAGCTCGGTCGCCGCCGCAAGCGCCAACGAGAGAAGCCGTTCGGCCTGTGTCTTTCCGTCCGGCCCGCTCACCGGACCGCCCCCGCCGCATCCCCGGCGACTAGTGGGGAGTGTTCGTCGCCGGGGTCAGATTCGCCGGGGTCCTCGCCCGGTCCGGCGCGGGTGCCCGAGCGCGAGGAGCGGCTACCGGCGCGCGTCCCGGCCCGGCGCGCGGAGGCCCGGCCACGACGCACCCGTGGGCGCGAGCGGCCGGTGCGTCGGCGCGCCACGGGCGGGCGGGCCGGTTCCGTCCGGCGGGGGATGCCGAACTGGGCGCGAAGCTCGTCGGCGTAGCCGTTGCGGAGCGGCGACTTGGACTCGCTACCCGCGTAGTCGCTCGGAGTGATCCGGCGAATCTCGGGCTCAGTGCGTCCGGACATCGGAGCGAATCTTGAGTTTCATCAACAACACGCTAAGCGCAAATGTAGGCAGCACTTCAGACAGAAAAAGACGGACCGCACGAAGGCGGTCCGTCAAGCGTGTTGGAACTCGATTGCTCCGAAAGCGAGTTTGGAGTGGGTATCGGACGAGAAAATAGCTGCACTTCGCATCGTTCTTGCGGAAGTGCCGCCATCCGGCAACCGTGGAGCCGGGTGTGCGCGATACCCGACGGTGCACGGTCCAGATCGGACCTCGTAGGAGGTCGCGGATTCGCGGACCCGATCGCGTCCTCGCCACCGCGCACGCGGGCGTTCCGATCTGACCTCGGCGGCCCGGACCGCTATGCGGCGGCGAGCAGGATGCCGCCGAATCGACCCTGAAGGCGCCCGACTCTGCATTCGAGGTCGGCCCTCACCGCTTCGCCGTAGGGCAGCGTGTCCTTGAGCCGCGCGTGTCCGAGCAGGCGCTGCACCTCCCAGAGCGTCATCCCGGCCTTGAGCCAGCCGACCGCGCGGGTGTCGCGCAGCCGCCGGTAGCTCAACCCTGGCGCGACGTAGATCGCCGGTAGCTTCGCGAAGGCATCCGGCCCGATCGGTTCGAGCGCGGTCCTCGCCGCCCAGAGATTGAGCCAGGGGCGCCCGTGGTCGGCGCCCATCGCGGCCCGGAATTCGAGCCAGGCGGCGACCGAGGCGCGGGCTGCGTCGGTGAACGGCACCTCGCGGGCGGTGCTCTCGGAGCGCCCGCCCGACCAGACGACGACGTAGGCGTTGTCGTGGTGCATGTCGTCCACCGTCAGGGCGAGCAGCTCGCGGCGGCGCAGGCCACCGTGGAGGGCGAGGGCGATGATCGCGTCGAGTTGGAGGCGGATCGCGTGCCTGCGAATCCGTGGGTAGGGACTCCTGCCCGCGCGCCAGCGCTCGACAGATCGCAGGGCATCGCGATCCTCAAGTGGCCGCCAACGATGATCCAGCGCCTCCCGGAAGGCCCGCAGCTCTTTCGCGGAGTAAGGCTGTGGACGGGCGCGGTCCGTGGCGCCCGTAGGTGAGGCGGTGGAGCGCATCGCGATCAGTGTCTCGGCGCCGACCTTGCCCTCCTGGTAGGCCCAGGCGAAGAAGGAGAGCGCCATCTGGCGCTCCTTCCGCAGCGTGCCCGGCGCGCAGCCGGCCTCGCGACGGCGGCCGAGATAGGCGGTCAAGTCCTCGCCGGTCGCATCGAGGAGCGGCTTCGGCGCGAGCAAGGCGTTGAACCGCCGCAGTATCCGCAGCTGGTCGCGTTGGCGCCCCGGCGAGACGCCGCGCTTGCCGAGGTCCGCTCCGAAGTCGGCGATCAGCGCCATCTCTCAACCGTAGGCATAGCGTCGGCGGACCTCGCGACCAGCCTGCTCAGCTGTCGATTCGCTCGGCTTCGGCGAAGGGGTCGGTCAGGGAGGCTCCCAGCGCGTCAGCCAGCCTGACGATCACCGCGACCGTGGGACTGCGCTCGCCTCGCTCGATGCCGCCGATGTAGTTGCGGTGGACGCCGGTCTCCAGCTCAACACCGCCACCGCAACTGCCGCCTGCCGGCTGGTATTCCGACCCGGAACGCTCCGGGCTGCGCTGGTGGGACGGCGCGCGCTGGACCGACCACCGACAGGAACTCGTCTCAGCGCAACCGGCCCAAGCGCTGCCTTTGAGCGGCGATGCCTCGACCGACCTGCTCACGCGGGGCGGTGGGCAGGCGGTACCGCTGGCGCTCGTGCTTGCCCTGGTCGGGGCTGGCCTCGCGATCGTCGGCGTGCTTCTGCCCGCCGCCGAAGTCAAATCGGCCGTTCACATCGCCAAGAACTCGTTAATCCAGCACCCGGAAGGGCCGGTCGTAGTCGCCGTCGCCCTGCTCGGCGTGCTCGCCACGCTGCGGGGCGGCGCGGCCCTGCCGCTCCTCGCCGGGCTGGCGCTCGTCGGGCTCGCCGTATATGCCGGAACTCACGCCTCTAGCCTCGTCGCGCTCACCGCAGTAGGAACCGAACTGCTTCAGCAGACGGCTGGAACCGTCCTCGGTGAACGTATCTCGGAAGCCGTTGACGCCTCGCCCGGTCCTCGAGTCTGGACGATTGGCGTCGGCGGCGCGTTCCTGATGCCCGCGGGAGCCCGGCGCGCCGAATCCTCGACCGAGCTGCTTTGGTTGCGTGACCGTCTCGGCGTATGACTACCGGTCCGCCATCACTTCCCCCGGCCGGCTGGTACGCGGGCCCCGAAGCAAGTGGGCTCCGTTGGTGGGACGGCGAGCGCTGGACTGACCATCGGCATCCCGGCGCCGAGGCTCAGCAGCCCAGCGCCGTTCCAGGCCAATCGCTTGGCCCGGTCCGCCGGGATTGGGGGATGGCTGATCGCGGTCACGGGTGGCAGTTTGCCTTCTGGTCGCCGCATTCGGTTTCCTTTGTCACCGCTTGGTTGAACAGGTTGGTTATATCCCCCAGCAACGCCCTCCGCAAATTGACCTCTCCAGACGCGCGTGAATGATCCCAGATCGTTGCCGACTTTTCGCCTCTACGAGAACCCGATTCCCAGTCTCTTGGTGTACCGGCCGGGGCGCGAGGCGGTCCCTGCTGGGCGGATTTCATCCGGCACCACGCCAAGGGCACGATCCCTGCGAAGTCGTCCGCGCTTACCCTGTGGGGTGAAAACGGCGGATCAGGGTTAGGCGGGCACTTTCCCGCTGCCGTGGCATTGCCTGCAAGGCAGTTTCCCTCCCGAGCACATCGAGTCGGCGATCATTGCTGGGGGCGGGCTCGGATTTTGTATCCAGATTTGCCCATGACATCGCCAGCACGTTTCCTCTCTCGACCCGCCGCACCTGGGGCATGTTTTTTCCCGGGAACTGGGAGGGGTGTAAGGGCCGGACTTTGGGCTGTCCTCAGCCCGAGGACCAGTGCCGCTTGCCGGGGGCGAGTAGCTGTCAGTTGAGGGCCACAACCTAGCCAGACCGGCGAGAATTGCGCCGACGATACCGACAGCCACCAGGCCGACAATTACGTAGAGGGCAATTTCGACGACCTCCTGAACCGTGCTCTTTGAGTGGCTTAGTCCTAAGTCGGCTTCCACGGCGCTCGGCATCTTTCGGACGGGGGCAGTCCAGGCTCCGCCCTTCCTCCGATGGAATTCGCCCTGGATATCCTGGCCCCCTACTCTCACGACCGCAGCTGCCCAGCTTCGCTCTATCGTCGACACCTTGATTTCGGTGACCCTGAACTTCACGGCTGGGTAGGCATACTCCTCGCGCGCAGCCTTTTCAATACCCGCTCGCTCAGCAGGAGTCGGATCGCGATCTCCGAACGCACTCATTGGCGAAACCAACAGCAAGATCGCCAAGGACGCAATCAGAAATACCGCCACACGGCGCCAGTCAGATCTCATGTAGCCCATTGGATCTGGCCACACGCCTGCTTTGCCTCGCCCACCGCATCAACGAGCAAACTCGGAGTCACAGAATATGGTCTGGCTTCTTGGGCACCCGCTCCGCCCTCGAAAGCCTGCCAAAATATCACCAGCCAAAGTTCGCCACAAAGTGCCCTCGGTACCAGAAAAAATGGTATTCAAAATTGATTCCCGTTCCAGTACTACAACCACATTCTCGAAGGTTGGCTTCACAAGCGCCGGCGGAGGAGCCGGTATCGCATTTGAGTCTGCCGACGGTCAAGTGGCAGGCATGGGAGGCGGTGCACCTACCCCTATCAAGCCTCGACTCCACCGACCGTACATAGGCTTTCACAATCTTCCGTGCCCTTCGGCACGACACCTCAAAAGCCGTGAACCTCACGCCGCCCTTTTTGGGCCCGAGGTTCTTGATCTTCCCGCAGTGGAAGTAGTAGTCGGCCCCTTCGGAGCGAGCCGGCGACGGCAGCGAAGCAACTAGCAGCAAGACCAGTGGCAGTAGGACCAAAGCACCCAGGACCGAGTTTTTGGCTCTGAACTCGGTTCGCATCTCAATCTCCCTTCATAGACCTTTGGGTCAGCCGATCCCGTTTCTCCACCAGAGTCGTAGGGTGTCCGCGCCAGCGTCTGGACCGCTCCCCACTGCCGCTTAACGATCTAACCTTCGGACAGCGCGAGTATTGATGCCGCTCCATGGCTCAAAACCCCCGGTACGAGCTAGGGCCTATGACGAATCCATGGCCCACCCCGTTCTTGCAGCGTACGGCCCGCTTCCTAATCGCGCACGTCACCGCGAGGCCGGGGAACTTCCATTTCGTTCCAGACTGCAAGGAGGTAGCGTGCGGGCTCGGGTATCCGCCGTGGCGCGCTCCCTTCTGCCAGGAGTATTGGCTAATTCGGGCCAACTGGGGCCCATGACTGGGCTTCAGGGAGACATAGCCAGGATCACCGATCGTGGGATCCCCGTGCCTCGGCGCCGGTACCACCCGCGACTCGCATAGAATCTGTAGCGGTCCGCCGGCAACGTGGTTCGCGATTCCACACTTCACCTTTCCTCCCAGAGCCGACCACAGCAGGGTCTTCGATTCTCGGGACTGGCGGGCGGCCGAAACGGCCGGGGTTAGGGCGCAGAGCGCGGTGATCGCCAGCGCGGCGGTAGCACGAAGCGACCGAGACCTCATGGCGTGATCTCCACCGCTTCATTCTTGTTTACTCTGAAACCGTGGCCCTTCCCAGCACCCGATATCTTGATACAGGTGATTCCGTTCTTTCGTGAGGTGCAGCGGATTCCATAGGCTTCACTGGTCTTGCCGTAGCTCAGGACTGGGGCACGCCGATCCCATTGCTGCACGCACACATCCCACGGATTGGTGACCTGCGCAGAACAGAGTTTGACTCGACCGCTCGGGTAGAGCTCAGCGCTATACTGGGGTTCTTCCCCGTGGGCGGCTGCACAGGACGCTTGCTGGACAGTGTTGCACCAGACCCTCTTGCCGGGTGAGAGGAAGCTCGTCAGGTGAGCGTTCTTGTCGTTGGGATTCGTGCACTTGGGCAGGAACTCTCCTAGCACCAACTTCCTAACCCCGTTCACCGCGTGGTGGAGCCTGATCACGACTCGCGTGTAGACGTGGTGGCCCCCGCAAACCTTGATCAGCGAGGCGACGATGGTCACCGGCGTCCGTTGTCTTGGAGCCGTAGCGAAGGTGTCGTGGCCGGTCGGCACCGCTTCGTTGAGAATGGCCTGGGCGGTTGCCTTCGGAGTGCCCCATTGCCTCCAGTGCGCCTTTTCAACGCTAGCGGCCCCGTTGCAGAAGTACGGGAATCCCCGAGGATGGCGGAACCATTCGTATTGGTGCCCCGGGGAGGGATTGCATCCAGGCCCTGCCATCCACACGCCGCGGACGGTGCTAGACCTAACGGCTCCGGCAGAAGTGGAGGTCGTCGTTCCCACGGATAGGACAACGGAAGTCGCAACCAAGATGGCCAGAGAGCGGAACCCTACTTCCGAAAGAGAAATCAAGGATCGTCCTAACTAAAACTAGGCGCGTGGCTGTTCGTGGAACGACAAGCGGGCAAAAGTTTCTACGCTACATGGCGAAGAAAGTCAATACTCAATTGTGGCTGCCCTAGCCCGGGTCATCACCAAGGCGGCCGGGAGTACCGTCGGCGGATAGGAGGGTGGTGTCGGCTCAGAGAGCGCGGAAGAAAAGGGAGTCTCGACGCTCAGGGGCCTAACCCTGCGGGGGCCGGGGATTTCCAGGCGAGCGACGAGCTTGCCGTTGGAAATTCCAACTCGCGTTGGAAGTTCTGACGGTTTCCAAGGCATAGCGAGCGTGCGGGTCTGTTGTGCCGCCTGCCGGATGGACGGCCTTTTCGTCCGAGAAGGGGGGAGGGGGTCGGGCGCGTCATTGGGCAGCGGGACTGGCCCGCTGCCCAAACCCATCCGAAACCTTCCGAATCGACCCGAATCCGTGCCGTCTGAAACTGGCGAATTCCCCGCTGTGAAGCCAAATCTCGGCACGGTTGGCGCGCTTGCCATGCAGAAGGTCGAGGGTTCGAATCCCTTCAGCCGCTTGGTCGAAATCCCGCCCCAGAGCGGGGTTTCGTCGTTCCGGGATTCGGTTGCGTTCGGCTCGGCTGGGCAGCGTTCGGGCCGATGAATGGCCCAACCGGGCCGATGAATGGCCCGACGGGATCTACTGGCTCGTCGCCTCCTGAGCGCCGTGTACACAATGGTGTACTCTGGCTTATGGCAAAAACCATCCCTGTCCGCGAGCTACGCGCCAATCTCAGCAGCCTGCTCGATGAGGTCAGCGACCGCCGCGACCATGTGTTGGTCACCCGCAACGGCGTGCCCGCGGCAGCGCTGGTGCCGATCGATGAGTACGAGGCGCTGGAGGAGACCGCCGAGATCCTCTCCGACCCCGCCGCGATCGCCGCCCTCGAGGAGGGCCTCGGCGAGATCGAGCGCGGCAAAACGGTCACGCTCGCCGAGCTGCGTCAGGAGTTGGCCGCCGCCCGCCCGACATCCGACTGAGCTTGGCGCGACTCGTCCTCGCGCGCCGAGCCCGTCTCGACCTCCTCGACCTGGAGTGGCCGCTGATCGATGCGATCGAGGACGCCCTCGGCCTGCTTGAGCGAGAGCCCCTCGCGGGACATGCCCTACGCGGCCGGCTTCGTGGTGTTCGATCACTCCACGTCGGGGCCTACCGGATCCTCTACCAGGTGACCGACGAAGGGAAGACGGTGCGGATCGCTGCCATCCGGCACCGCTCGGTCTCCTACGGCAGCGACCCGCGTTGAGGGGGCCGTGAAGCCTTCCGGGCGACGTCGCTGCGGGTCCGGCAGGGGGTCCGCCCGCGTTCGCTACGTCCCACCCCGATCGCCCGCCGTATCGCCGATCCCGAGGGCGCTGGTCGAGCAGGGTGGTCGGGCGACCCGTGCAGGGGTTCTCGCCTTCGTAAAGGAGGTGATGTCGGATCGGCACGGAGCCGCGGATCTCGAAATGCTCCCGAGCGGGACGCGGCGAGGCCGGGGCACCGGACCGTCCGTCGCCGGCGCCGGAGCCCTCGCCCGAGCCACCGTTCCCGCCGCCCGAGCCACCGTTGCCGCCGGTCTGGATGACGAGCATCGGGATCGTTTCGGTGGCGCTGTGCGGGCCTTCGGAGGTCGGGATCGTCTGCAGCTCCACCACGATCTGCATGTCCTGGGTGACCTGGATCTGGCCGGTCGGGTCGCGGGTGAAGTCGAGCTCGTATTCGCAGCTGGTGTCCGTCGTGGTGCAGGGGACCGCGCCGACGTGCTGAAGGTGGAAACCGGGGCCGGCGTCGCCGAACGAGGCCGTCCATTCGTCGCTGAAGTCGCCGCCCTGGGCTACGCGGCCGATAGATCACTCCGATGTTTTCGCTGACGTGGAGGTGCTAGTCCGAGGTCGTCGGGTTCCAGCTGGGGTCGGCGCTGGACGTCGGCGCACAGACCGGCAACCGCACGGTCGAATGGCGTACGCACTCCTGCGCACCCATCGTTCCGCGTGTCTGCCTTTATGCTCGCGTGCAGGCATGGCCCAGCTGCGCGAAAGCGACTTCCGCGCGGTCCTCGACTTCGTCGGGGACGCCTACGATGCCCAGGACCGAGACGAGTTCCGCGCCGCGATCCTGCCCGGCTTCCAGCGTCTCGTCCCCTCTGCCTACGCGTCCTACAACGAGCTGGATGGCATGACCCCGGTGGCGACGTTGGCGGAGCCGGAGTTGCCGGGTTGGGCGACGCCGGCCTGGGAGCGCTACGCGCCTGAAAATCCGATGCTGCGGCGTTACCTGCAGACCCGCGACGGTCGCGCGATTCGTTTCTCCGATGTGGCGCCGGCGCGGGAGCTGCGGCGGCTGCCGATCTTCGAGCACTTCTACCTGCCGCTCGGAATCGAGCACCAGGTCGCCTTCGTCCTCCCCTCGACCCCGCAGCTGACGATTGCCGTGGTGCTCAGCCGCGGCGGCCGCGACTTCGGCGCACGCGACCTGAAGCTGCTCGAACTGACGCGGCCCCACCTGATCCAGGCCTACCGCGCCGCCGAGTTGCGCGAGCGACTGCTCGCCACGATCGGTCGCCTGCGCGCGGGCCTCGACGCCGACGGCACCGCGGTCGTCCTGCTCGACGGGGACGGCGCCGTCAGCTTCGCCTCCGCTGCCGCCCGTGAGCTGCTCGGTGCGGCCGGCGCGGACCAGTTCCGCGAGGGCCTGCCGCCCGGCGGCCGGTTGGGCGAGTGGGCGCGGGGCGAGGAGAGGAGCGGCAGCGTCGCGATCGGCGACGGCGACATGCTGCTGGTGCGGCGGATCCGCAGCGAGCACGGCACGGTGTTGGTGCTCGACCGGGCCGGTCGCGCCCTCTCCCTGGCGGCGCTGCGGCTGCTCGGCCTGACCGACCGCGAGGCGGTAGTCCTACGCGGCCTCGCGAGCGGCCGGTCGACCGATGCTCTTGCGGCGGAGCTGACGATCAGCCCTCGCACCGTCGCCAAGCACGTGCAGCGGATCAACGCCAAGCTCGGTGTCCGCAGCCGCGCCCAAGCGGTCGCCACCGCCTGGGCCGCGGCCGGGAGCGGTTCGGACAGCCGCCCCGCCTGACGTCATCTGAGGGTCAAAACTCGACCGTCGTCCGGTACGACTTGCAGGCGGCTTGGGTGTGCTTGCCGAGCTTCGGGCCAAACCCGTTGGGGGACTTGACGATGACCACCACGGTCCGGCCGACCAGCTCGCCGGGCAGCAATTTCCATTCCCCTTTGCCGTTGGTTTCGGTGTTCGCACCGAAGCCGATGTCTTCCGGTGAGGCTTCGGCGGTGACATGTGCCTTCTTCTCACACCAGGCGAGTGGCGACGTGACCTTGCCGATCAGGTAGCCGGTCGGTTCACCGTCCGGTCCCCGTTCGGCTTCGACCGTCGTCTTGACCGAGAACTTCTTGACCGTCGCCGCGGCGACGGCGACGGAGGACGCGAACACCAGCAGCAGAACCAGCAGACCGATACGGAATCTCATCTTTCCCTCCAGGTAAGTGCGGACGATGGCGGCAACACTGCCATGGCGGACCCGCCTACCGAGAGCTTCAGCAGTAGCGATTACGCGGTTTTGCGTACGCCGAGAAGCGCGGCGACTTGGACGGGGTGATCGCGGTGATCGGCGCTTTCGCCGCTGCGCCTCGGTGGATCTTCCCTTTCAGCCTCTGGGAAGTTCCGTTAAGGGCCGAAATAAGGAGGAGCCATCCCCTGCGCCGCTCGGCGCTCGTCCAAGGAGTCTTCTGATTTCGATGAGATCCACTCGTAAGCTGCGCCGGCCGGTTCCGGCGATTGCTGCCGCCCTGATCGTCGTGGCCCTGCTTGCGCCTGCCGTGCGGGCAGCCGACATCGCGCCGCTGGTCACCACTTCCCAGTACAAAGCGCTCGTCGGCTTCGTCGAAAAACTGGGACAGCTGTCGAACACCCCGGCCACCACTGCCAAGAAGGCCTCCTACGAGAGCCAGTTGGAGAACAAGCACGACGCCGCCGTCGACAAATCCACCGCGCTGTTCAACCGCGGGAAAAAGGCGGCGACCCTTGAATCCAACCGCGCGGTGCAGACTGGCGTGAAGACGATCCGCCAGACCGAGGCGGGGGAACTAGCCGCGCTGCGTCGCGACTACGACGCGCGGATCGATCGTGCCGCCACCGACTACGAACACGCACTCGGCCGGATCGCCGACGTCTACGACAGCCGCAACGCGGCGCTGACCAAGCAGGTGAGCCGCCTGCGCAAACAGAAGGCGAACGCCGAAGGGGCCCTGGCCAAGGCGAGGATCCAGGAAGCCATTGATCGACGGAGCAAGCGAGCGAGCGAAAACCGCAAGCTCCAGCAGGAAGAAGTCGCCGACCTGAAAGCCGGCTACGGCCGTGAAAAAGCGGCTCTGCGGAGCGCCAAGCAGTCGGCCACGCTGAGCCTCCAGCAGAACGACGCGGAAGCGATCGTCACCCTGCGCAACCGCAGCAAGCGGATCTACAACAGCACCGTCCGCACGCTGCAGAACCGGCGCGTCAACCAGCTCCACGATCTCGAACGGAAGCTGAACGCGGGCCGCGCCTCGATCGCGCGCATGCCTGACAAAAGCTGAGCAGCCGTCGCCCACCGGGCCGCCTCGCGGCCCGGTGGGCGGGGCTCAGCCCCAGAGCTCGCGGCGGAGGATCACGTTGCCGCGTTCGAGCTGCTCGATCGTCGCGCCGGCGACGGAGCGGACCTTGGTTTCGCGGTTGATGCGGCCCTGGATGTCGCGGTGGGACTTGCTCGTGCGGCGGGCGAGGTCGCCGACCAACTTGCTGCGCTCGGCGCGCAGGCGCTCGCGGGCTTCGTAGGCGGTCTCGCGTTTCGGCTCGTGGTTCTCCTCCAGCGCTTCCGCCCGGGTGATCGCCGACTCCTTCGGGGCGGGCGCCTTCTTCGCCCCGGGCGGGTCGTCGGTGGGAAAGAGCTGCAGGGTGGTCTCGCTCATGATCGCCTCGTCCAGCTCGGCGTCGCCGGAGCTGAGCGCGGCAAAGGATTCGCCCGGCTCGCCGCGCTCGGGCGGTGGCTCGTCGAAGCCCTCCTCCTCGTCCTCGCCGGAGGGGGAGAGGTCGAGGGCGTGGCGGCGCTCCAGCTCGATCTCGCGGGCGAGCGCCTTGAGGCGGAAGTCGGCGGGCATCAGCAGATAGCTCATCTGCCGCCGCGGGCCACCGGGGGTGGTGCGGATGAAGCGGCCGACCACCTGGCGGAAGAAGAGCTCGGTGCGGGCCGCGGTGGCGTAGACGCCAACCCTCAGCCGGGGGATGTCGACGCCCTCGGAAACCATCAGGACGGAGACCAGCCAGCGCCGGTCGGAGGCGGCGAATTCGGCGATCCGCCGGCTGGCGCCGGGCTCGTCGCTCATCACCAGCTCCGGCTGCTGGCCGGAGACCTGCGCGAGCCGGGCGGCGATCGCGCGGGCGTGCTCCTGGTCGGAGGCGATCACCAGGCCGCCGGCATCCGGATGCCCTTCGGCGCGCACCTCGCTCAGCCGCGCGTCGCCGTCGCGCAGCACCTCGCCCATCCACTCGCCGTCGGGGACGAGGGCGGTGCGCAGGCGCCGGGCCGACTCCGCCGCGGGCAGGACGAGGTCGAAGTCGGCGCTCCGCAGCTTGCCGTCGGACACCCACTCCATCTCGCCGTCGTAAGGGAGGAAGGTGATCGGCCGGCAGACCCGGTCGCGCAGTGCCTGCGGGTAGCCGTAGTTGTAGTCGGCCCGGCTCAGCCCCTCGTCGTCGTAGTCGACCCAGGGGATCGCCGAGTTGTCGGAGCGGAACGGCGTCCCCGAGAGCAGCAGCCGGAAGCGGGCGCCGTCGAACGCCTTGCGGGTCTGCATGCCCCAGGCCGCGAGGTCGCCCATGTGGTGGGGCTCGTCGGCGATCAGCAGGGTGGAGCGCCGGGCGGCGGCGTCGCGATGGGTCTCCGGCCCGGCGGCGATCGTCTGGTAGGTGACGGCGACGCCGTGGAAGTCGGTCGACTCGGCCCCGTCGGAGTTCGGCCGGTTCGGCTCCAGGTCGATCCCGTAGCGGCCGGCGTCGGCAGCCCACTGGCGGCAGATGTGGGTGGTCGGTCCGGCGACGACGACCCGGGAGGCGAACCCCGCGCTCAGCATGCGGTGGGCGATGTGGAGGCCGAAGGTCGTCTTGCCGGCGGCGGGGGTCGCCGAGGCGAGGAAGCTGTTCCCGGAGTGCGCCCGGACCGCTTCGGTCGCCTCCTTCTGCCAGGCGCGGAGGGGCCGGGCATCGGGCCAGGTCGGGAGCGCGCGGGACCGTGGCCCATCGCCGATGGGTTGCCGAGAGGAGTCGTACAAGGGCGGCGGACAATAGGCGTCCGCGCGGCGGATTGGGATCGAGCGCGGAGGGGTCCGGCAGGGCGAAATTTGCTATTTGCGGGCGCCCGGCCGAGGGTCGCGCGGGGCTAATCTCGACCGATGCCACGTGCGTTCGTCGTGCTCTCCGCCGCGCTCCTCGTCGTGCTTCTCGGCGCGCCCGCCGGGAGTGCCGCCGGTCGGGCGGGCCTCGCCGCGCCGGGGGAGAAGGAGATCGCGATGGAGCTCGTCTCCTCGGCCGAGAACTCGACCCTCGACTGGCGCCGCGAGTACGGCTACATCGAAGACATCGGCGACGGCCGCGGCTACACCGCCGGGCTGATCGGCTTCTGCTCCGGGACCGGCGACATGCTCCAGCTGGTGCGGTCCTACGCCGCCGCCGAGCCGCGGGCCCCGCTGGCGGGGTTCGTGCCCGCGCTCCGCCGGGTCGACGGCACCGCGTCTCACCGCGGCCTCGGCGCGCCCTTCGTCGCCGCCTGGCGCCGCGCTGCCCGCGACCCGGTCTTCCGGCGGCTGCAGATGCGGGAGCTCGACCGCGTCTACTTCGACCCCGCGGTACGGCGGGCGAAGGCGGACGGCCTCGGCACCCTGGGGCAGTTCGTCTACTACGACGCGATCGTGATGCACGGGCCGGGACAGGACTCCTCGAGCTTCGGCGGCATCCGCCGGCGGGCGATGGCCGCGGCCCGCACCCCGGCTCAGGGCGGCTCCGAGGTCACCTACCTGGAAGCCTTCCTCGACGTCCGTCGTGCCCAGATGGAATCGGAAGCCGAGCACGGCGACACCTCGCGGATCGACGACGAGCAGCTGCGCTTCCTGCGCGAAGGCAACCTTGCCCTCCGCCCGCCGCTCGTCTGGCACACCTACGGCGACCGCTACGCAATTGGCCGGCTGATCGACGCTCGATCGGGCGCCGGCGCCGCCGTCATCGCCTGGAGCGAGATGGCCCGCGAGGGGCCCGCGATCGCCGCGGTCGAGACCTTCCTCGGTGGCGCCGTCACGCCGCTGGCCTGAGCCGAGCGCCCCACGCAACTCCGCCCGCCGCCCTGGGTTAACAAGGCGTCATGAGGAGCCGGGGGAGACGCCTGACATTCGCCGTCGTCGCGCTGAGCGCGCTGGTGCTCGCCGTCGTCGCCGCGGGCGCGGCGCAGGCGCCACCGCGGCCGGTGAAGGTCAAGGGGGCGCCGGAAGGCGAAAAGGCGATCGCCTACGGGCGCTCGCGGCTCCTGCTGCTGCGCCGCGGCTTGACGGAACGCACGAGCACGATCACCCGCGTGCGCCTCGACGGTTCCCTCGATCGGTCCTTCGGCGACGACGGGACCGTCCACATCGACGCCGAAGACGTCGCGGTGACCCGGGACGGCAAGATCCTCGTCGTCGCCACCGGGAGCCCGAAGGGGTCGAAGCACGCCGAGGCGCGGGTCACCCGACTGCGCTCCGACGGCAAGCTCGATCGTTCCTTCGGCCACAACGGCGAGGCGTTCGCCGATTTCGGCAGCGAAGGCTCCGGGCAGACGATCGCCGTGGGAAGTGACGGCGACATCCTGGTCGCTGGGATCAGGATCGACGCCACCGACCCCACCACCGGCATCATCTCCGCCGACCTCGCGGTCGCCCGTCTGAAGGCGAACGGCGCCATCGATACCTCGTTCGGGACGAAAGGCGTGATCTTCGTCCCGGTCGGCGACGAAATCGAAGCGATCGACATCGCCCCGACGCCCTCGGGTGGCGTGATCGTCGAGGAAGGCAACGAACTCTCCGCCTACCTCGAGAAGTTCAACCGCGACGGCTCGCCCGACAACCGCTTCGGCCATCAAGGGTTCGTCGCCGTCGCCGCCGGTCGCGGCAAGGGCGCCGCTCACCAATCGCTCCGCCCGCTGCCCGGCTTCGCCGAGCTGCCGAGCGGCAAGCTCCTGATCACCGGCTACGCCTCCCGTCGCATGAAGCCACACCAACTGGCCGTCGTCCGCCTCGGCCTCGACGGCCGCATAGACCATTTCTACGGCCGCCACGGCTGGGCGACCGTGCCGGGTGACCTCGAAACCACCCCGGCGGCCCTCGCCTTGCTCCCCGGCGGCAAGCTCGCGGTCGGCACGACCTTCCGCGAAGAAGGAAGGCCCGCGACGGTCGATTTCGGCGCCGTCGTCTTCACCCCCGGCGGCCACCTGGAGCACCGCTTCGCCGACCACGGCACCTGCCGAGCCGGTCTCGCCAGCGTCGACGGCACCAGCGTCGCCACCGTCGGCGGCCACCCCGTGGCCCTCGGCGGCGAAGGCAAGGAACAGTGGCTCCTGAACTGCCCCGGGGCGCGGTAGGGAGACGGGAAAGGGACGCGGCCCTCTCGTAGGCGGTCCGGGCAGGCTGTGACCGCCTACGAGAGGGCCGGGTACTGTGGGGGAGCGGCGAGGGTGCGCGTCCCGTGCGGGTCACGGCGGAGGTCCGGGCGAAGGCGATGAGACGTGGGCCTTCCGTGACAGGCCCCTCGCCGAGCGTGCAGTTGGGCACACCAGGGTGTGCTCGAGTGCACGGTCGGGCGCAAGCGTGCACTCGAGCCGCCTGTGGCCGGTCCAGGTGCACGCTCGGCGGGGGGACCCGCGGTGTGTTCGCAGTTCCCCGTACGGGCTACGGGAAAGTGCGAACGCACGGGGCAGGGCGTCACGGAGGCGTGACGTCTCCCCCCGCGGGCGCACGGACCCGCGCACCTCCCCCCGGACGGGACCGTCCCCCGCCGCAGGGCACCGAAGCACGACGTCCCGCCGAAGTGCCCCGAACCGCCCCGACCCTACGACGCAGGCTTCAACCTGGCGCCGATGTTCGTGTCCTCGCGGCAGTCACCGCGGGCGTCGACGCTCCGGCCTCGGCGCCCGCCGCGGCCCGTCGACGACGATCAGGCGACCCTCTCCCAGGGCCACCTGGTCGTCGGTCGGCTTTCGTTCGGCGCCCGCTACCAGCGGCCGTCGTACCACCTCGCGCGCCTGCCGCTCACGGGGTGAGGCCGACCTTGCCGACGCCGACCCGCCCGCTGCCGCAGCTGACCACCGCTTCGTACTTGCCTTCCGGGGTCGTCGTCGATGGCGCGATCGTGCCGGTGAAGGTGCCGTCCTCGTCGCCGGCCGGCACGGTGACGTAGGCGCCGCCGCTCGGTCCCGGCGCGAAGGCCGGGGAGGAGAGGGTGATCGACGGGGTCCCCGGCTCCTCGCAGGAGCGGTTGATCACGGTGTAGGTGCGGGGGATCAGGCCGAAGAGGTCGACCTGGTCGAAAGCGTCGAAGATCGGCGGGTTGAAGTTCACGTCCTGGCGGATGAACTTCGTCTTCAGCGGCGCCGTGAACGCCGGGACCAGCTTGCCGTGGACCTGGTGCATGCAGCTCACCTTCAGGTCGCGGGTGCCGGGCTCGGCCAAGTCGCCGACGTAGAGCTCGGCGACGAACGGGTCCTTCGGGTTCAGTTCCGGCCCTTCGATATAGCTGATCGCCGGCTTCGTCTTGTCGAAGTCACCGTTGTAGCCGCCGTAGATGTGCTGGTTCAACGGCCAGTAGATCTTCACCCCGCCCGCCGACACACACCGGCCAGTAGATCTTCACCGAGTGTTCCTTCTGTTGCGGGAAGTCGGGCTCGTCGTTGTAGAACCAGCCGATCTTCGCGACCCAGGTCGCGCCCGGCGGCTTCTTCTTCGCCGGCGCCGCGGCGGCGGGCCCGCCGAGCAGGCCGAGGGCGAGCAGGGCGATCAGGGCCGGCGCGGCGAGGGCCTTGAGGCTCGGGCGCCCCATCACGGCACCATCACGAAGAAGCCCGTGTCCTTCAGGTTGCCCGCCGCGTCGTGGGCCTCGATCGCGAACGAGTTCGGTGCCGTGCATTCAGCGTTCGACGCGGGGTCGTACTGGAGGAAGACCTTGTTGCCGCCGTAGATCGGCAGCGCGATCACGATCGAGTTGCTCGGCGTGATGCCGCCGCCGAAGCTGACGCAGTAGACGCCTTCGAATTTCCGCTGGGAGCTGCCGATGTCCTTGCCGACCGCGGCGAAGGCGCCGGTACTGGTGACGGTCGCGTAGGCGCGTGCCGATCCATTGGCGCCGTCTTTGCCGTCTTTGCCGTCGGTCCCGTTCGTCCCGTCCTTCCCGGCGGCGCCGTCCTTGCCCGGCGCCCCGTTCTTACCCGCCGGTCCGGCCGGGCCTTGGGGGCCGGTAGGCCCCGGCGTCCCCGCCAGCGATTTGCGCACCTTCGGCGCGATCTGGTTCATCGAGGTGATCAGGTACTTGTGGGCGGCGATCGCGCTGCCTCCGAGGGCGGCGAAGAGCGCGAGGCAGGCGATGACGAGGGCGGGGCTGGGTCTGCGCATGGGGCGTTGGCCTCCGGGTTCTGGAAGTTGACCGTCGCCGAGTCCGGGTTCGGCGGCCGGTGCCGAGGTCCGGGCTCGGCAGCGCCCGAGTAAACGCCCGCCGCGTGGGCCCCACAACCGTGAGGTCCCCGTACTTTCGTCCCCGCCCCCGTAGGTATAGGCCTGGCGCCTCGGTATCGTCGCGTTCACATTGGGGGCCGTTACCGGGGAGCTGATCGAGCGCGAGGAGACGCTGGGGACACTCGAGCTGGAGATCGCCCGTGGGCTGGCCGGCGATGGCCGCCTGCTGCTGGTCGAGGGCGAGGCGGGGGTCGGCAAGACGCGGGTCCTCGACGCCGCGGTCGGGCGGCAGCGCGAGGCGCGGGTGCTGCGCGCCGTCGCCGGGCAGTACGAGGGGGACCTCGCCTTCGGGGTGGCCCGCCAACTGCTCGGGGCGGAGGCGTTCGCGACCGGCGGTCCGGTGCCCGTCGACGTCGACGTCGGCGCCGTCCTCCACGACCTCCACCTGCGGGTGCTGGAGCTGGCCGGCGAGCGGCCGCTGCTGATCGTCGTCGACGACCTCCACTGGGCCGACCCGCCGTCGGTCCGCCTGCTCGCCTATCTCGCGCGACGACTCGACGGGGCGCCGCTGGCGCTGCTCGGCGGGGCGCGCACGGGGCCGGGGACCTGGCGGCGCTGCGCGAGCCGGCGCTGGGGACGCGGACGGTCGCGCTGCGGCCGCTGAGCGCCGACGGCAGCGCCCGTCTCCTCTCGGGCCTGCTCGGCGAGGGCCGCGCCCACGACCTTTCCGACGCCTGCCATCGGGCCACCGGTGGCAATCCCTTCCTGTTGCAGACCCTGGTCCGCTCGCTCGGCGATGCCGCGGGCGGGGCCAGGGAGGACCCGGGCGAGCTGCTCGGCGGCGCCACCGCCGACGTCGACGCCTGGGTGCGGGCGCAGCTCGACGCACTCGGGCCCGACGCGACCGCGGTGCTGGAGGCGATCGCCGTGCTCGGCGACGACGTCGCGCCCGCCACCGTCGGCCGGATTGCCGAACGCGACGAGGCCGCCACCGCGTCCGCCGTCGACGCGCTGGTGGCCGCCGGCCTGCTGCAGCCCGACGGTCGCGGCTTCGCCCATCCGCTCGTCCACGCCGCGGTGCGCGGGTCGATCCCGGTCGGCCGGCGCGCCTTGGTCACCGGCCGCGCCGCCCGCTTCCTCGCCGACGAGCAGGGCGACGTCGCCCGCGCCGCGGCGCTCCTCCACGACCTGCCGCCGGTCGGCGAGGCGTGGGCCGGGGAGCTGTTGCGCGCGGCCGGTGAGCTGGCGATGCGCGAGGGCGCGCCGGGCGCTGCGACCGAGCTCTGGCGCCGCTGCCTCGAGGAGCCGTCGGAGCCGGCGGAGCGTTTCGAGATGACCTTGGAGCTCGGCACCCTGGAATGGGCGCAGGGCGAGGCGGGCGCCTTGGAACGGCTGGAGCGGGCGGCGGCGATCGCCCCCGACGCGGCCGCCTCCGCTCGCGCCGCGCTCGCCCGCGGGCAGGTGCTGCAGCTGCAAGGCGAGGTTGACGCGAAGATCGCCCTGCTCGAGGAGGAGTTGGGACGGTTGGGCGACGCCGAGCCCGAGCTGGCCGAGGAGATCGTCGGCGAGCTGGCGCTGCTCGCGGTCACCGCGACCTCGGTCCGCGAGCGGACTCTGCCGCGGCTGCGCCAGCTACAGGCGCGGGTCGAAGGGGGCGGCCACGTCGGCAGTCCGGAGGCCCTCGCCGCGGTCGCCGCCGAGCTCGCGATCGGCGGGCGCTGCGTGGAGGCGATCCGCTGGGGGCGCGAGGCGCGCGAGCGGCTCGGTCGCGACCCGCGCGGCGGTGCCACCGGCCCGATCATCTCCTCGTCCCTATACGTGTCGGAGTCCTGGGCGGAGATCGACGCCCACTACGAGGAGGTGATCGCCGACCCGCGGCGCTCGGTCGTCCTCGCCGCCGACGCGATCACCGGCCGGGGCCTGCTGCGGTTCTGGCGCGGCGACGTGGCCGGGGCCGAGGACGATGCCCAGGAGGCGCTCGCGTTGCTCGACGACCACATCCTGCAGCCGCTGAAGCGGGCGGTGCTGGCCGACGCACTGGTCGAGCGCGACGAGATCGAGGCGGCGCTGGCGGCGACGGCGGAAGCGGCGGAGTCGGGGGAGGCCGACGAGGGGGTCCTCGGCCAGATGCTGATCGGGGCGCGGGTGCGCGTCCTGCACGCCGCCGGGCGCCACGCGGAGGCCATCGCCTGCAGCTGGCGGGCGCGCGAGTTCGATCGCGCCTGGGGGATCCGCAACCCGCAGGTGAGCCGCTGGCGCGACGCCGCCGCGCTCGCTCTGGCGGCCGACGGGGAGGCGGAGGCGGCGCGGGAGCTGGCGGCCGGATCGCTGGAGGTCGCCCGTGCCGCGGGTCTGTCGATCGCGACCGCGATGGCCCGCCGCACGGTCGCCCTGCTCGCCCCCGGCGGCCCGGACCCCGACGAGTTGCGCGCCGTCGCGATCGACCTCGACGGCCGCTACTCGCGGCTCGAGCGTGCCCGGACGATGGTCGACCTCGGTGCCGCCCTGCGCGGGGCTGGGGAAATCGAGGAGGCGCGCGAAATCCTCGCCGCGGCGCGCGAGCTCGCCCACTCCTGCGGCTCGCTGCGGCTCGAGCGTCGCGCCCGCGAGGAGCTCCTGGCGAGCGGCGCCCGCCCCCGCCGGATCGCCCTCACCGGCCGCGCCGCCCTCACCCCGGCCGAGGACCGCGTCGCCGAGCTGGCCGCCGCCGGCCTCGCCAACCCGGCGATCGCCGCCCGCCTGGTGATCTTCCGCCGCACCGTGGAGATGCACCTCTCGAACGCCTACCGCAAGCTCGGCATCGACTCCCGCCAGGCCCTCCCCGAGGCGCTGCTCTCTTAGGAAGGACGGTCGGCCCTCACCCGCGGCAGCGGTCGGCGATGTACGCCGTCAGCGGGGCGATGAAGCCGATGCCGACGAGCATGATCGTGATGCCGACGATCACTGTCCCGACCGCTCGCGCAGCCAGAAGTAACTGCGGCGAATGGTCCCTCGGCTGGTCGTCCGACGACCATAGCCGGAGCGCTACGGCGCCCGACGCCGGATCGTCCAGGCCTCGCCCTCGCCGGCGCGCGAGTAGAGGAAGCGGTCGTGGAGGCGGGCCTGTTGGCCCTGCCAGAACTCGATCGTGCGCGGACGCAGGATGAAGCCGCCCCAGTGGTCGGGGCGGGGGATGTCCGCGGTGTCGGCGAAGCGCTCGCGGGCCTCCTCGAGGCGGCGGTCGAGGTCGGCGCGGTCCTCCAGCGGGCGGCTCTGCGGCGAGGCCCAGGCGCCGAGGCGGCTCTCGCGGGCGCGGCTCGCGAAGTAGGCATCAGAGTCGGCCGGGGAGAGACGCTCGATCGCCCCGCGGGCGCGCACCTGGCGGTCGTGCTCGCGCCAATAGAGAATCAGCGCGCCGCGCGGGTCGGCGGCGATCTCGGTCGCCTTGGCGCTCTCGTAGTTGGTGTGGAAGCGGAAGCCGTTGGGCCCGTGGCCCTTCAGCAGCACCAACCGCGCGTCCGGGGCGCCCTCGGCGTCGACCGTCGCCACCGTCATCGCCTCGGCCAGCGGCACCTCCGCCGCGGCGAGGTCGTACCAGGCGGCGAACTGCGCGAACGGGTCCGCCTCCAGGTCGTCCTTATGCAGTGGGGGAAAGGCTCGTCTCTCGGTCATCGCATCAGTGAACCAAGGATGCAGTTTGACCCGAATACCCTTTGTAGAGATGGGCGACAAAGCGGTGCTCACCGCAGCCGAGGTCGACGGGTTCTTCCCCGCCGACTCGATGGTCCGCCGGCTCCATGCGGAGCGGGTCGTGCTCTTCTCCGGCGTTCGCGCGCTCCTCATGCAGGCCTGCGAACCGCTCGGGGTGATCGGCTTCGAGCGCCACTCGATCATCTTCGACGACCCCCGCCTGCGCCTCCGCCGTACCGACGAGCGGATGTCGCGGATCTACTTCGGCACGGTCGAGCAGGCGGAGGAGACCGGGCGGGTCGTCTGCGCGATGCACGAGCACGTCCGTGGCGTCACCGGCGAGGACTACGCATCTCCGGCCCCCTCGTCCCGGTCCAGACCCGCACTGCTCCGTTCGCTCCTTGTACCGACATGCGCGACAAACAGCGAACGGAGATCCCGCCGCGGCGGGTATCCCTTCGGCCGTCCGGTACAACTCGCCCATGCTCTCCGACGCCGCTCCCGTCGCCTTCATCCCGTCGACCGACCTTGCGCACTCGCGCCGGTTCTATGAGGAGACGTTGGGGCAGGCGGTCGTCGGCGAGGACAACTTTGCGGTCGTGCTCGACGTCGGGGGGACGACGGTGCGGGTGGTGAAAGTGGGGGAGGAGTTCCACGTGCAGCCGTTCACGGTGTTCGGTTGGCGGGTCGCCGATCTCGATGCGGAGATCGCGGCGTTGGGCGAGCGCGGGGTCGAGTTCCTGCGCTTCGAGGGGATGGAGCAGGACGAGCTTGGCGCCTGGCGCTCGCCGACCGGCACCCGGATCGCCTGGTTCCGGGACCCCGACGGCAACACGCTCTCGTTGAACGACTGAGCGTTCACCGGATTCGCGCTTGACGGCGGCACCGCAGGGGTAGATTCGGTGGACCCCGAAGCGAGGAGAACGCGATGCCCTACGTCACCGTCGGTACCGAGAACAGCGCCGACATCCAGATCCACTACAACGACCACGGCTCCGGCAAGCCGATCGTCCTCATCCACGGTTATCCCTTGGAAGGCAATTCCTGGGAGAAACAGGAGCCCGAGCTGCTGGCGGCCGGTTATCGGGTGATCAGCTACGACCGTCGCGGCTTCGGCAAGTCGAGCCAACCGACCACCGGGTACGACTACGACACCTTCGCCGCCGACCTGAAGGCGCTGCTCGACCACCTGGCGTTGGATCAGGACGTGGTCCTGGCCGGCTTCTCGATGGGCACCGGCGAGGTGACCCGCTACCTCGGCACCTACGGCTCGGCCGGGATCAGCAAGGCGGCGCTGCTCGGCGTGATCCCGCCGTTCGTGCTGAAGACCGACGACAACGAGAAGGGCGTCCCGCAGGAAGTCTTCGACGGGATCAAGGCGACGGTCGCCAAAGACCGCTACCTGTGGTTCGAAGAATTCTTCAAGAACTTCTTCAATACCGACGAACTGGCGCCGGAGCGGATCGGCGACGCGGCGCTGAAAGCCCACTTCCAGGTCGCGGTCGGGATGTCGCCGCATGCCACCTACGCGTGTGTCGACACCTGGCTGACCGACTTCCGCGACGACCTGCCGAAGATCGACATCCCGACGCTGGTGATCCACGGCGAGAAGGACCGGATCCTGCCCTTCGAGGCGACGGCGGCGCGGCTGCGGGATGAGAACCTGATCGCCGACCTCGAGCTCGTCGAGATCAAGGACGGGCCCCACAACGTCGGTTGGACCTTCCCGGAGGAGGTCAATCCGGCGCTGCTCTCGTTCCTCGCCAAGTAAGGGGAGGGGGACGATGGTCGAGCGGATCGAGGAGATGCCGGCGGGGACGATCGGGTTCAGGGTCGTCTCCGACCTGACCGGGGACGACTACCGGGAGCAGATCGAGCCGGCGCTGGCCGAGGCGGCGGACAAGGGTGATGTGCGCCTTCTGTTCGAGATCGGTTCCAACTTTGGGATGGAGGCCGGGGCGGTGCTCGAGGACGCGAAAACCGGGCTGAAGCTCGGTCTCGGGCACATGAAAGCGTGGAAGCGGACCGCGATCGTCACCGACGTCGAATGGATCCGCAAAGCCATCAAGGCCTTCGGCTTCATGGCGCCGGGGGAGGTTCAGGTCTTTGCCCTGGCCGAGGTCGGCGCCGCCAAGGTCTGGATCGCCGAGTAGCCCCCGCCGCGTCCTCGACTTTCACCTTGCCGGGGCAGGGTGAAAGTCGATCGGCTGGAAAACTGGCTGCGCAGCCGGCACAATGCCGGCGATGCCGGGGGAGAGGGAGTACGACGTCGTTCTGTTCGGGGCCACCGGTTTCACCGGCGGCCTGACCGCGGACTACCTCGCGGCGAACGCTCCCGCCGGATTGAAGTGGGCGCTGGTCGGGCGCAATCGCGTGAAGCTCGAGGCGGTGGCGGCGCGCCTTGCCGCCGCCGGCCCCGAGGCGCCGGTGCCGGCCCTGATCGAGGCCGATGCCGCCGACGCGGCGGCGCTCGCCAAGGTCGCCGAGTCCACCCGGGTTGTCATAACTACGGTCGGCCCGTACGCGCTCTACGGCGGCCCGCTGGTCGCCGCCTGCGCCGCCGCCGGGACCGACTACGTCGACCTCACCGGCGAGCCGGAGTTCGTCGACCGGACCTGGCTCGACCACCACGCGACCGCCGAGAAGTCCGGCGCCCGGATCGTCCACTGCTGCGGTTTCGACTCGGTCCCGCATGACCTCGGTGCGTATTTCACGGTCAAGCAGCTGCCCGAGGACGTTCCGCTGAAGGTCGAAGGCTTCGTCCGCACCGCCAACGCTTACTTCTCCGGCGGCACCTACCACTCGGCGGTCAACGCGTTCGGTCGCGCTCGCCAGACGTTCGCCGCGGCGCGCGAACGCGGCAAGGCCGAGCCGCGGCCCGCCGGACGCAAAGTCCACTCGGCTCCCGCGCGAGTTCGTCGCAGCAGCGAATTCGACGGCTGGACGGCACCGCTGCCGACCGTCGACCCGACGATCGTCCGCCGCTCCGCCGCCGCGGTCGACCGCTACGGCCCCGACTTCACCTACGGCCACAACCTCGTCGCCCGCCATCTGGCGACCGTCGCCGGGATCACCGCCGGGGTCGGTGCCATCGCCGTGCTGGCACCGATCCCGCCCGCCCGCAAGCTGCTGCTGAAGGCGAAATCGCCGGGCGAGGGCCCCGATGAGCGCAAGCGCGCGGGCGCCTGGTTCAAAGTCCGCTTCGTCGGCGAGGGCGGCGGCAAGAGGGTGGTCACCGAGGTCTCGGGCGGCGACCCCGGCTACTCGGAGACCTCGAAGATGCTCGCCGAGTGCGGGCTCTGCCTCGCCTTCGACGACCTCCCGGAGACCGCCGGGCAACTGACTACCGTTGCATCGATGGGTGACATGCTTCTCACAAGGCTGCAGAACGCCGGGATAGCGTTCCGGGTGCTCTCGTGACCTCGCAGGCAGAGAACATCGACGTCCTGATCGTCGGCGCCGGCATCTCCGGGATCGGCGCCGCGCATCACCTGCAGGAGCGCTGCCCGGGCAAGAGCTACGCGATCCTCGAGGCACGGGAGGCGATCGGCGGCACCTGGGACCTCTTCCGCTATCCCGGGATCCGCTCCGACTCCGACATGCACACGCTCGGCTATCGCTTCCGGCCGTGGACGGCGGCGAAGTCGATCGCCGACGGCGAGTCGATCCTCGACTACGTCCGCGCCACCGCCCGCGAGGGCGGGATCGACAGCAAGGTGCGCTTCGGCCATCGCGTCGTAAGTGCGTCGTGGTCGAGCGAGGAGGCGCGCTGGACCGTCACGGCCGAGCGCAACGACGGCACTCAGGTCACGTTCTCGTGCGGCTTCCTCATGAGCTGCAGCGGCTACTACCGCTACGACCAGGGCTACACGCCCGAGTTCCCCGGGATCGAGGACTTCGCCGGCAAGGTCATCCATCCCCAGCACTGGCCCGAGGAGCCCGACTACGCGGGCAAACGGGTCGTGGTGATCGGCAGCGGCGCCACCGCGGTGACGCTGGTCCCGGCGATGGCCGAGGACGCCGCCCACGTGACGATGCTGCAGCGCTCGCCGACCTACATCCTCTCGGTGCCCGGCGAAGACCCGGTCGCCGAGGCGCTGCGCAAGGTGCTCCCGGCGCGCGCGGTCTACCCGATCGTGCGCTGGAAGAACGTGATGCTGCAGAGCATCACCTACCGGCTCTCGCGCAGCCGTCCCAACTTCGTGCGAAAGATCCTGCGGAAAGGTGTCATCGCCGCGTTACCCGACGGGTACGACGTCGACACGCACTTCAACCCGAAGTACAAACCGTGGGACCAGCGGCTCTGCATGGTCCCCGACGGCGATCTCTTCAAGTCGATCTCGAACGGCAGCGCCGAGATCGTCACCGACCAGATCGAGACCTTCACGCCGGGCGGGATCAAGCTCCAGTCGGGCAAGGAGCTGGCGGCCGACGTGGTGGTCACCGCGACCGGGCTGAACCTGCTCTTCCTCGGCGGGATGAAGATCGAGGTCGACGGCGAGGAGATCGAGCAATCGGAGCTGCTCGCCTACCGCGGGATGATGCTCGGCGACGTGCCGAACCTCGCCTTCACGATCGGCTACACGAACGCCTCGTGGACGCTGAAGGCCGACCTGGTCGCCGAATACCTCTGTCGGCTGCTCAACCACATGGACGCACAGGGCTTCGACATCTGCGTGCCGCACCTCGGCGATCCGAGCGTGACACCGGAGCCGCTCCTCGACTTCAGCTCCGGGTACGTGGTGCGGTCGGTGGCCGAACTGCCGAAGCAGGGCTCGAAGGAGCCGTGGAAACTGCGCCAGAACTACGCCGTGGACCTGAGGAAGCTGCGCTACGCGCCGCTCGAGGACGGCGCGATGCAGTTCAAGCGGAAGGTCCCGGCGCCGCAGCGCGTAGCTGCCTGAGCTCAGGTGCAAACCACCAGGCCGCCATCCCAGCGGTGCGTTCGCACTTACGGCCGCTATGCGGTCATTACTGCGAACTCACCACGGTGGGGGCTGTGTCATCGACCGGCGTCGCCGCCTCGCGCGCCGCCGGGCGGGCGAGCAGCGCCGAGCCGAGCAGCGCCAGGCCGCCCATCACCGGCAGCGGCAGTGCGGTCGAGATCGCCGCGAGCCCGCCGCCCGCGAGTCCCGACAGGCCCTCGGCGCCCACCTGCAGCGACTGGTTCGTCCCCAGCGCCCGTCCCTGCTCGGCGGGGCCGACGGCGCCGGAGACGATCGCCGCCATCGACGGCAGGCAGATCGCCAGCGCCAGCGCGCAGGCGAAGAGGGTGGCCCAGAGAGCGCCTTCCGGATGGGGCACGACCACCGCCGCGAGGCAGACGGCAAGGGCGGCGCCGCAGCGCACGGTCAGCCGCCGCGGGTCCATCTTCCCGGCGAGCCAGCCGACCAGGAAGAGGTTGGCGAGGACGATCGGCACCGCTACCCAGGCGATGAGCTCGGACTCGCGCGAGACGCCCATGCCGAAGTGGTCCACCAGGTACATCGGGTAGACGCGGAAGAAGCCGAAGATCGCCAGGTAGAGGACGAAGTTGGCGACGAAGACCGGGCGCAGGCCGCCGCGGGCGAAGGCGGCGCCGACGTTGCGGATCGCGGTGCCGAGGCCGAGCGGGGCGCTCGGGTCGGGGGCGTGGGTCTCGCGGAAGCGGGCCGCGGTCAGCGCCAGGGTCGCCAGCAGCAGCACGGCGACGGCGAGGAACGGAGTCGGGGCGGAGAACCAGCTGACCACGCCCGGGTCGGCGAGCTTGCCGCCCGCCAGCGGCCCGACCACGTAAGCGAGGCTGGAGCTGAGGTAGACGTAGCCGAAGAGGCGGCTGCGGGCGGCGGTGGGGGCGATGTCGGCGATCGCGCTCTGGGCGATCGCGATGTTCGCCTCGGCCAACCCGGCGAGCAGGCAGGCGAGGGCGAGCAGCGGGAGGCTCTGGAGGTGCAGCGCCAGCGCCATCAGCGCGTAGAAGCAGGTGCCGGCGGCGAGCGAGACCAGGAGGACCGGGCGCCGGCCGAAGCGGTCCGACAGCGAGCCGAGTACCGGCGCGCCGAAGAACTGGGCGAGGGGGTAGAGGGCGAGCAGGCCGCCGAGCACCAGCGTCCGGGTCGAGGTCGAGCTGTCCGCCGACACCAGCCCGCCGCCGTCGCCGAGGAGCAGCGGCGTGAACACCGTGATCATCAGGCTGTAGCCGACGAAGCCGATGAAGACGACGACGTAGAGCGGCAGCACCCTCCCGAGCGACTTCACCGGCTGGATAATCTACGGCGCTATGGACGACCAGCAAGTACTTGACCGCATCGATGAGCTCGTCAAGGAGGAGGAGCAGCTGCTCCACCGCCACGAGGGCGAGGGTCTCGACGACGACGAGCACGCTCGCCTCGAGGAGATCAAAGTGCAGCTCGACAAGACCTGGGACTACCTGCGTCAGCGCCGCTCTCTGCGCGAGGCGGGCGACGATCCGGACGACGCGAGCGAACGCGATGGCGGAACCGTCGAGGACTACGGCAACGTCACCCCGTACGACGACACCGAGGGCGACGCGCCGGAATAGGCCCGGCGGCGCGTCGCGGCGCGCCCCTCAGAGATTCCAGCCGAAGTAGACCTCGGCGCGGACCTGTTCGTCGCCGGCGAAGGTGAGCACCTCGGTGTTGCGGAAGCGACTGCCGTCGGTGCGGGTCGCCTCGTAGGTGACGACCACCTCGTCGCCGTCCTCGATCAGCCGCACGAAGTCGAACTCGGCGAGGTTGCCGGCGTTCGGCCAGCAGCGCTCGAAGTAGCCGACGCGGTCCAGTCCCGCTTGGTCGGCAGGGCTGTGGAAGGTGAACTCGGGGGCGATCAGCTGCTCGATCAACTCGCGGTCGCGCGTCGCGTAGGCGCGGTAGCAGGCCTTCGCCAAATCGATGCGATCGGTGGGCATCAGGGGCTCCTTTCGGTGGCTTGATGACTATTTGGTCGAAATCTCGGGTAAAAATCCCGTTTATGTCAACCATTCGTCCAGCCATCAGACTCCGCTTGCGCCCGATTCTCATCGGCGCGACCGCAGTCCTCGCGGCCGCCGCCTTGGTCCCGGTCGCCGCCGCCGCCCCGAGCGGCCACCTCGAGTTCCGTCTCTCCGGCCCTTCGCCGCAGGATGTCGTCACCGCCGGCGGGATCAAGGTCAACGCCCGTTGTCCCGCCGACGCCTGCACCGTCGTCGCCTCGGCGACCAGCAAGAACCCCGCCCTCCACACCGACACGGCGCGCGCCAAGATCGGCGCCGGCAAGGCCAAAGCCATCACCATGCCGCTCGCCACCGGCCAGCGCGAAAAGCTGGAAGCGGCGATCAAAGCCGGCAAGCCGCCGACCTTCACGGTCAAGGCCACCGCCCACGACAGCGGCGGCACCCACGTCCCGCTGACGATCCAGGTGAAGGTCCACCCACCGAAGCACTGACCATCAGGCGCGCTCACGCCCTGAATCCGTGAGCGCGCCGCCCCCGCCATAATGTCCCGTCCTCGGCGCCTTGGCGGAGTGGCTACGCAGCGGCCTGCAAAGCGTCGATGCTCGTTCTCGATTCTTGGCTCTAGCAAAGGCGAGAGGCCCCATATCGGGGCCTCTTTCACTTCTCAGATAGGGCCAGATACGGCCCGTTTAGGCGGGGTTCGGGCACAGGATCAAGGCTCTGTGCCCAAAAAAGCGCAGGCGAAACTATTTCGGCCAGAGTGCCTTTCATATAGCCTTGAACGGGTGATTCTGCGTAGGATCGCCCGCGTCGGAAGGGGATAAGTGGCAGACGACGGGCAACAGCTGAACGTGGTGGTGCCTCCCGATCAGGCGATCGGGAGCTATGCGAGTCTCGTAGGGGTCTGGCATACCCCGCACGAGTTCGCCATCGACTTCTGCGTCGTCCAGCCCTTTTTGCCTGACGGACCCGGTGCACAGGTCGTATCGCGAGTCCGGGTGCCGCCTACGATCGTCTTTGAGCTGCTGAAGATGTTGAACCAGAACTTGACCGAGTACGAGGAGACGTATGGAGAGATCCAGCGTCCAATTGACATGGATAAACCCGAGGAAGGTGGTGAGCACATTGACCCCGATTCGTGAGCGAGTTAAGGCAACGCCGCCAGGTCGAGTATCGGATCGTCATCTCGGACCGTCGTCCTCCGTGCCTCTTGTCGGCGGTGCATGGGTGGCCCGGCACTCGCATAGGGCGGCAACCGAAACCGTGGCGGAGCGCGGGGCGGTCAACGAATTCGGGTACACCGCGGATGTGAGTGCCGACCGGTGGTCGGTCCAACGTCTGGACTCCGGCTTCGTCGCAGTGGACGAAGTGACTGGCATTTTCGGTTTCGGCGATGACCTCAACGAGGCGTTGATGGATCTGGCCGCGGCTCTGGTCGAGCACCGAGAGGTCCTCGAAGGCCAGGGCGCGCTCTCTCCCGATCTGCAGGATCAGCTCCGATATCTCCAAGATCTGTTCTGACCACGGTCGGGCATGGGGACGCGGAAGGCGACGGACATCGAAGACGCCCTGGAGTCCAAGGGCATGCTTCGAGACGAGAATCACCATCACATGTTTCGGAAGGAGCTTGATGGAGTTACGACGCTGGTGACCCGTGTCTCCCACAACGCCAAGCTCATTGATGACGGCCTAGCCAGCATGATGGGAAAGCAACTCTGCCTGCGCCTGCAAGAGTTCTGGGACCTCGTTGACTGCCCGTTGACCGAGGAGCGCTGGGACGAGATCGTGGCAGAACGATGCCCTGACGGTCGCAATCCGTTCCTGTTCCGCGGCGGTTGATGTAATCCCTGCCGTCCCTTCAGGTCTGACGACCCCGACGCTCGCGGGGGATCTCGCCGAAACTGCGGCCCCGCCGCCGATCAGGGTCACCGACGACGGGGCATCGGCATGTGCCGAGGGGTGAAGCTAGCGGCGTTCTACGAACCCGGCTGTAGGGCTCGACGGATCAGTCCCCTCAGCCACCGCAGGTAGTAGAGGCGGGTGGCTCATGCGAGGACCACATGGTCGGTCGCCCGCTGGAGGATTTCCTCGACCTCCAGCCCGTAGTGCGCCGCCATCAGCTGGAGCAACCCGGGCGACGGAGGCTTCTGGGAGCCCTCGGCCTGTCGGATGGAGTGCCTGAGTTCGGAAAACGCCTTGCTGAAGCGCTCCTCGCCTTCGGTGTCGTGAATCTTTTCCTCCAGCCCCAGCTTCGCCGCGAGCGCGTCGGAGAGGTCATGCGGCGAGCCGCCCTCGTGCTCTTCCCGAAGGGTCCGGAGGGCTCCTCCGAGCTGGTCGCGGGTGGGACCCTCACGGAAGACGAGCGAGTTGAGCACCATCGCGCCCTTGATCCGTTCGACCAGCGTCGGACCGACGCCCCGCATCCCCAGGAACTCGACCTCGGTCAGCTCGGCGATGTCCTCGAGGACGATCAGGTTGTTGGCCTGGAGGGCGGTCCAGCTGGGCTTGTGGGAGAGGATCTGATTGAGGGCTATGCCTTTCTCGCGACGCTCGCGGACCTCGTTGTCCGGAGGCGCGGTCGGTTCGTCGAGGACGAACCTGAGTTCTTTCCTCCAGGCGCCCTGCGCCCCGGCATGGAGGGCCTTTTTCGCGGGAGCCGGCGGGACCGGCGTCTTCTCGACGACGGGCTCGGCCGAGACAAGCTCCCAGCGGAGGCCGGACTCATCCCCTTCATGGCTGAAGCGCCGTAGGCTTTCCAGCATCATCCTCGCCGCCTTCGCGCACTCGCCCTCGTGGAAGTAGAACCAGTCGTCGGCCGAGCAGCCGCCGACCTTGTTCTCGGTGTGGTCGGTGGCCCAGGAGACGAACTCGTCTTCGCCGATGATCTTCCCGCAGTTGTCGCAGGTCAGTGCCATGCTCAGCCCCAGTCCCCGCCAAGCTGCCTACGGACCTGCTCGCACTCCTTGCAGCGTCGATGGCCGGCCTTCTTGCAGGACTCGGTCGAGTGGATGTTCGAGCTGCCGGCGTTGCCGCTCCCGAGTCGCGCCCCGCAGATCGCCCAGCGGGCCTCGGAGTCGCGGTCGTGGTCGATCGTGTGGCAGCAACGGGGCCGCTTGCTCTTCGCCGGACCCTTCGACGGCGAGAGGTCGACGTCGCCGCGCTCGAGGTGGTCCGGGACCGGATCGGCGGTATGCCGATGCTTGGTGACTACGTTTGCTCCCATTCGCTTGTACCTCCTGTTCGAGCCAGAAGTACAAGCGAAAAGCGGGAGAAGCAGGCGGTAGCCTGCACCCGTCGCTGGAGCTTGTACCTCCGGCGGCCTGGGGGGCGGGCGTTGTCAGCGTCGCGCCCCCCGTTTATGTGGCCGCGACCCTACGCCTCGGTCGCGAAGGTGTCAACGCTGGCACCCGAGCGCGGGGGCGCCGGGTTCAAGACGCAGTACAGGAGCAGACGTGCCGCTCAACGCGTTGACAGGCCGCTGGTAGCCTCGCCCGGGTCATGGATGACCGTCAGGCCGCGGAAGTCGCCAAAGCCCTCAGCCACCCTCTGCGGATCGCGATCCTGCGGGAGATCCGCGACCGTCGCAAACTCTCACCGAGCGAATACGCGAAGGACACCGGCGAGCCGCTGGGCAACGTCAGCTATCACCTGGTCGCCTTGAGGGAGGCGGGCATCATCAAGGTCACAGACACCGCGAAACGCCGTGGGGCGCTGGAGCATTACTACGCGCTGAGCGGGCCGCGGGCAGGGATCGCGCTCGGCGTGATGGACCTGCTCGGCACGGCGTGATGGGTGCCGGTCAAAAGGCAACCACCACCCGAAAACGACGTCGGCCCCTCAGAAGTGGTTCCGGCAGGTGAGCCCCGTCTCGTTGTCGTCACCGGAGAACGAATGGAAGCTCGGCGTGAGGGCGGCATTGGATGCGAGCACCGGCAGGTGATGGAAGAAGGTCACGTGCGGCGTGAAATGCGCGACCAACGTCAATCTGAGGCATTGGGGGTTCTTCGCAGCCGCTTCGATCCTGCTCTTCAGGAGCTCTGACACGGCGGTGGCGGCGAGACCGCAGGCGAAGGTTCCTGCGGGGGTGAGCTCCGAACATGCGATCCCGCCGATCGCGCTCGCGACCTCGGCATCGGTGAAGGAGTTGTCGACGTAGATCTGCGCGAGCTTCTTCACCCCATTCCTCCCCAGCACGAAGGACAAGCTCACGTGCGTCAGATGTAGATTGTGCTTGAGCCTGAAGTCGCCGTTCGTCAGGCCGAGGTCGACGTGCACCTGCTTGAGGACGACCGGACCGTCGGCAGGCAGCGGATGCGCCCGGATGAAGTCGCGGGCGCTCGAGGTCCCGCCTCGGCCGTCGGAGATCGTGTAGGAGAAGCTGTCATGGCCTGGGTAGTTCTTGCCGGGCGTATAGGTGCAATCGCCAGAGGAAGAGCATTCGACGCTGCCGAAGGCGCCCTGCGTGTTGCTGGTGAGCGTGAGTGGGTCCGCGTCCGGATCGGTGTCGTTCGCGAGTACGTTTCCGGAGGCGGGGCTCCCTGTTGACCTGCCCGCATCCTTATGGGCTCTCGGCGGGTGATTGGCAGGCGGCGACACCGGCGCCTCTGGTTCCTTTGCGGGACAGGGAATCAGCTCTCGACCTGACCCCACCGTCAGGCGGCCACCATCGGCGATTTCTTCAATCCGATTGAGATCGAGGAAGAACGGTTCGCCTTCCGCAAAGCCTTTCGAGCGATGGTAGAAGAATCTTCCATTCACTATGGACGCTCGGGCCTCGATCTGAGTGATCGAGTCCTCGTACAGCGCTTCGGTGAAGTTTGAAGCGTTGCCGGTCACTTCCGTGCTTCCACATCCGATCGAGTCAAAGGAGGGAGAACCGTCGTACACAACCGACTCCCTTTCCTGTCCCCCAAGGAAGAGGTGGACCGTTTCACCGAGATTCGGATATACGGGAATCTCGCCGGAAACCTGGTTGTCGGCTTCGATGTTCGCGGGTCCGCGAGCGGTTATTTCCCCGTTTTGATTCGTCAGGGTCATCGTGAAACCGTTGTCGCATACGTCTTCGGGGGAGATCGAGCTGCACTGGACCTCGATCCCGTGGTAGAAGCCTCCCGCGCCGGGCAGGCCGTCATCGAACCAGACGGAATAATTGATGATCGGGGTTTCAGCCGCCGCGCTCGTCGAGAGGGCCAGGTAAGAGCCAATTCCGACAAATGCCGCGAACGAGAGCACTGTTGCCGCGAGACGCCGGGACATTGTCCCGGTGTGTGGGATTTTTGCCGGGGTTGGAGTCCAATTCTCCCGGAAGCCTCTACGCATCGCGCATGCCTCACTGCTCGACTTGGGGCTCCGGTCCGGTTCCATCCGACGACACCACCCCACCTCGCCGGACCGGCGGCAAGCTAGCAGAGCGGACGAGAGCCCTCAAGCGGCCCCAGGAAGACGACGGCCCCGACGAGGGTGGTCGCCGGGGCCGTCGATGCTCGGAGAGGCAATGTTGGAGGAATGCCCAGAGGTCGAGCGCGGAGACCATAGCCCGGAAAATGGATCGCGCGGGGAACCTTAATCGGTCGGCTTGACGCCGGTGCGAACATATGTTCGTGCCACCTGCCGATCCACACCGCGCGAAGGTCCAGGTCGGCAAGACGTATGTCCGGCGGCCGATCCCCACGTGGCCGAAGGAGCGCAAGGGCATCGTCGTGCGGATCTCCGACGACGACTATCTGGTCGAGATGCGCGACCCTCGTACCGGGCTGCACTTCACCGAGCGCACCGCCGACCTCGAGGGGCCGATCGAGTCGATCCCGCCGCCCGCGGTCTGCCCGACCTGCCGCAACAGCCGTGAGATCGCCCGATGGGCGCTGGTCGAGGATGAGCCGTGGGCGAAGGTCCAGGACGGTCTCGAAAGGTGCCCGTATTGCACCGACGAGCCGGCGCGCGATCACATCGCCGAACTGCGCGAGGTCGCCCCGAGACCGAACGTGGACTTCACGGGCTGAGATGACCTGCCTCGTCGAAATCTGGACGATGGTCGGCGATCAGCGGCCGATCTTCACCCCCGCCTGCCTCGCCTGCGGCTGGATCGGCGACGACACACCCAGCCGGGTCGACGCCGAGGCCGAGGGCCGGATGCACGAACGTGGCGAGCGGCATCCGTGGTCCCTCCCGCCGGGGACGGCTCCACACCGGGAGCCGTCCCCGGCCAAATCTCCGGCCGGAGGAGTTGGAGCGGCCCAAGGCGGCCGAGCGCGAACGGGCCGGGATCTCTTCCGGTGATTCGCCGGAAGAGTCGAAGGGCGACACCCGGGAACCGTCGGGCGGCCTAGAGGCGCCTCAGATGCCGAACGTACCTCCGGCCTTCGACGATCCAGGTGATCTTGATCAGGCCGGGTTCCGAGTCGGTGACCTTGTTGACGTAGGTCGTTCCGGCTTCGGCTTCTTGCGGCCTGTTCGTGCAGAGCCGTTCGCCAGAGGGGAAGCGGACACAGATCGAGTAGGTGATGTCCCTCGAAGCCTTGATGAAGGCGCCGAGCTTGGCGTGGCGTCCGCACTTCGAGGATCTAGGAGCGTGGCTGGAGAGGCCGCAGCCGGTCCAGACGGTGACCCCGGCAGTGCCGCCCCCTTCCGCGCCTGGAGTGGTTGGTCCGGGCTTCGTCGGCGTCACCGGGGCGGGCGCCGGAGTGGTGGTGGTCCGGTGTTCCGGATATGCGGTGAAGGAGGTCGCTTCGTCGTATTCGTAGTCTCCGACCACTTCGTGATTGACCCGCCGGACCCGCCAGTAGTAGACGCCTTCAGGTTCGACCCTGTAGGCCGGGATCTTCACCGAGCAGGTTTCGATGCCGCTGATGAGCGTGGCGCCATAGACCACGGAACCGCCGATCGTGTTGATCAGCGAGCTGCGCGAGAGTTCGACTTCATAGTCGAGCCAGTTGCGTTTCGTTTCATAGCCGAGGCTCGACAATTCGTAGTAGTCCGGGCAGGTGAATTCGACCTTGACCCCTGAGTAGGACGAGACGGTCACGGGCGCGCGGTTCACCGGGGAGACATTTTCAAACCACGGTCCCGCTGCTTGCGCTGCTGAAGGAATGGCTAGAGCGCCTGTCACGGCCAGAGCCGCAGCCCACTTACGCATCCGAACTCCCCTCTCGATGCCCGTTGGAAATTGCGGCAGGATAGCCGAGATTCTGTCGAGTGATCCGAGAAAGTCGAGTCGGTCCTGTCATTTACTCGCCTCGCGCGCACTCAGATACCCGGGCCGGTACCAGAGCTTGGCGCTGAGTTTCGCCGCGGCCGAATCGGCCCGGCCGGCGAAGTCGCCTACCGAGGGGACGATGAGCACCCGCATCGGTTGATCGGCCTGATCCGGGACCGGGGCCTGCAAGTCGAGTCCGTCCGGGATCAGCTCGCCCCAGACATCTTCGGTGACATGCTGGCGCCGGACGCCGCCGTCGGAGAATTCGAGGGAGCGGGAGGCGAAGCAGACCTTGTTCTGGTTGCTTGGTTCGGAATATGCGACCGTCATCTGGGGCGCCGTGCTTATCTCCTTGAAGGTCGCCGCCACTCCCGAGCTCGCGTTTTCGATGTAGAGGAAGAAACCGAACCCGGGCTGGCCCGCCTTTGCCGGCGTCAGTCCGAGGGGGGCGAGGTCGCTCGCATCCCAACTGGCCGCGATGACCCCCGTAGGAGAGGTCCCGAGCGCCACCGTCCTCAACGGCCCGACGAAGGCTTCTTCGACACGTAGCTGGACGAACGCTTTGAGGCTCGCCGACCCGCTGCGTTCGTACGGCAGGCTCAGGGCGACGCCGGTGATCGTGGTGCCGGAAGGGATGCCGAAACCGAACGTCCCGTGACGCAGCCACGTCGACTTGGCCACGCCCGTGATGTTGAGCTGCCTGAGAGTTTCGACACTTTCCCAGGTGACGGTTTTCCCGGTTTCCAAGCCCATCCCGATGACGTTCGCCGACGACTTGACCGGTTCGCCATCAATCGGGTTTTCGCTCGTGTCGGCGATCATCGTTCTTGCTCCTTGTAGAAGGTGATGGTTTCTCTTATGGGCATGGCGAGCGTGCCCGCCTGCGTGGAGGTGGGCGTCCCGTCCAGCCAGAGGAAGCGGGACGCGGGGTTGAAGATGAGCTCGTCGCCGTCGAGGACCACGGTGTGGGTCGCCGACTCGACGCCGTAGTGAGCTCTCTCCGCGGGTCCGTACGGCCGGGCCTCGGTGACCCCGATCGAGAGGCCTCCGTATTGCGGGCCGTCCGAGAGCTCAAGCTCGAGACCCTCCTCGTTGAAGGCCCACATCCGCAGCGCGCCGAGGGTGTTCATCGGCGG
>ERZ778021.973-NODE-973-length-39612-cov-6.243724_pt1 | contig 39612 bp, 48 predicted proteins | sample MGYA00375751_ERZ778021 | MGnify/ENA primary metagenome ERZ778021 (study PRJEB29350, sample SAMN05389814) | bioreactor metagenome | isolation source: Thiocyanate stock bioreactor | place: South Africa: University of Cape Town | collected 2013-08-29 ... | reverse complement strand
ACTTCGGCAGCCGCGACGGCGACGGCGCCGCCGCCATGCGCTACACCGAGGCGCGCCTCGCCAAGATCACGCGCCTGCTGCTGGAGGAGATCGACGAAGGCACGGTGGATTTCGTGCCCAACTACGACGGCTCGACCGAAGAGCCACGCCAGTTGCCGGCGCGTCTGCCGTTCGCGCTGCTCAACGGCGCCAGCGGCATCGCCGTCGGTCTGGCTACCGAAATCCCCAGCCACAACCTGCGCGAGGTGGCCGATGCCTGCGTGGCGCTGGTGAAGAACGCCAAGCTGAGCGACGACGAGCTGTTCGCGCTGCTGCCGGGGCCGGACTACCCGGGCGGCGGGCAGATCATCAGCAGCGAGGCCGACATCCGCGCGGCGTATGCCAGCGGGCGCGGCAGCCTGAAGGTGCGGGCGCGCTGGACCATCGAAGACCTGGCGCGCGGCCAGTGGCAGATGGTGGTGACCGAGCTGCCGCCCGGCACCTCGGCGCAAAAGGTGCTCGAAGAAATCGAGGAGCTCACCAATCCCAAGGTCAAGACCGGCAAGAAAGCCGTGACGCAGGAGCAAAACCAGCTCAAGAGCACCATCCTCGCCGTGCTGGACGCGGTACGCGACGAGTCGAGCAAGGACGCGCCGGTGCGCCTGGTGTTCGAGCCCAAGAGCCGCGCCATCGGCCAGGACGAGCTGGCCAACACCTTGCTGGCGCACACCAGCCTGGAATGCAGCAGCCCCATCAACCTGACCAGCGTGGGGCTGGACGGTCGGCCGGTGCAAAAAAGCCTGCGCCAGATGCTGGTGGAGTGGGTCGAGTTTCGGCAGCAGACCATCACGCGGCGCAGCGAACATCGCCTGCAAAAGGTGCTGGAGCGCATCCACATCCTCGAAGGCCGGCAGCTGGTGCTGCTGAACATCGATGAGGTGATTGCCATCATCCGCACCAGCGACGAGCCCAAGGCGGCGCTGATCGCGCGCTTCAACTTGAGCGAGCGGCAGGCTGACGACATCCTCGACATTCGCCTGCGCCAGCTGGCGCGGCTGGAGGCCATCAAGATCGAGCAGGAATTGGCCGAGCTGCGCAAGGAGCAGGGCGGCCTGGAAGACGTGCTGGGCAGCCCGGCCACGCTGCGCCGCCTGATGGTGAAAGAGATCGAGGCGGACGCCAAGGAGTTTGCCGACGCGCGCCGCACCCTGATCCAGGCCGAGAAGAAGGCCGTGGTCGAGGTCAAGGTGGTGGACGAGCCGGTGACGGTGGTCGTGAGCGAAAAGGGCTGGGTGCGCGCGCGCAGCGGCCACGGGCACGACGCGGCGGGCTTTGCCTTCAAGGCGGGCGACGGGTTGTATGGCACCTTCGAGTGCCGCACGGTGGATCAGCTTTTGGTGTTCGGCAACAACGGGCGCGTGTACAGCGTGCCGGTGGCCAGCCTGCCCGGCGCGCGCGGCGACGGCCAGCCGATCACCACGCTGATCGAGCTGGAAGCCGGCACGCAGCCGGCGCACTACTTTGCCGGGCCAGAAGCCGCGCTGCTGCTGCTGTCGGGCAGCGGCGGCTACGGGTTTCTGGCGCGGGTCGAACACATGGTGTCGCGCACGCGCGGCGGCAAGGCCTTCATCAGCCTGGGCCAGGGCGAGCAGGTGTGCCGGCCCTCGGTGGCTGACCCGGGTGTGGAGCAAAAACAGGCTCCGGCGCAGGCGGGGCAAGCGCCAGCAGCTCCTGTTTGGATAGCGGCGACGCACGTGGCCTGCGCCTCGGTGGGCGGGCGCATCCTGAGCTTCGAGATCGGCGAGCTGAAGCTGATGGAAAAGGGCGGCCGCGGCCTGACCCTGATCGACCTGGAGCCCAAGGACAGCCTGGCCGGCGCCGCCGCCTACACGCGCAGCGTGCGCATCCTGGGCATCGGCCGCGGCGGCAAGCCGCGCGAGGAGCAGCTGGAAATCCGCAGCCTGAACAACGCCCGCGCCGCGCGCGCGCGCAAGGGCAAGGCGGCCGACCTGGGCTTCAAGCCCCACGGCATCGTGAGGGTGGAATGATGGGCGGGCTCGACCTTTCCCCGATCGGGCTGCTGCTGTTGGTGGTCACCGGCGTCGTCAGTTTTGCCCTTGGCCGCTGGTGGTCGCGCGGCTGGCACGCGCGGCGCGCGGCGAAAAAATTGACCGAGGCACGCGCGCGCGAAACGCGCCAGCAGCGGCGCGCGCGTGAGCGCTCGCAGGCCAAGCGCCACTGACGCTCGTCCCCAGGCACGAAAAAGGGCAGCCGCCTGACGCGACTGCCCCCGGATGGGTGCGTCAGCTGGGCCGGCTTATTCGACCTTGGCCTTGCCGCGCAGATCCTGCTGGAACTGCACCAGCTTCTGCTGCTGCAGCTGCTGCACGATCTGCGGCTTGACGGCGTCAAAGCTGGGCAGTTCGGGCGCCTTGGCGTCGCGCACGTCGTCGACGCGGATCACGTGCCAGCCGAACTGCGACTTGACCGGCGCCTCGGTCATCTGGCCCTTGGCCAGTTTGCCCAGCGCGTCGGCGAACTCGGGCACGTAGCCGGACGGGTTGGCCCAGCCCAGATCGCCGCCCTGGGCACCCGAGCCCGGGTCCTTGGACTGCTTCTTGGCGATGTCCTCGAACTTGGCGCCCTTCTTGATCTGGGCGATGACGGCCTTGGCCTCGTCTTCCTTCTCGACCAGGATGTGGCGCGCCTTGAACTCCTTGGCGCCGGCGGCCGGTGCCTGGCTGCCGATGACCTTGTCGTATTCGGCCTTGGCTTCGGCGTCGGTCACCGGGCTGTTCTTCTGGAAGTCGGCGAACAGCTCGCCGATCAGCACGCTCTGGCGCGCCAGTTCCATCTTGGCGCGGTAGTCGGGCGAGGCTTCCAGGCCGCGGCGCTGGGCTTCCTGCATGAAGACCTCGCGCGCGATGATCTCCTCGCGCAGCTGGCCCTGCACCTCGGGCGGGATCGGCTGGCCGGTGCGGGCGGCCTGGGCCTTGATCTGCGCCTCCAGGGCGTCCAGGCGCGCCTTGGGCACGGGCTTGCCGTTGACGATGGCCACGTTCTGGGCCTGGGCCGGCAGGCTCAGGGCACCGGTCAGCACGGCCGCCGCCGCGGCGGCCAGAAGGGTCTTGCTCATGTGGATGAAACCTCTAAGACGCCCCGAGTTGGGGCAGGGGAAGAAAACCGTGAATTATCGCGCCTCGATGGCCAGCGCATGCACGCCGTCGCGGTCGATGAAGTCTTGCAGCGCCTGATACACCAGCTGGTGGCGTGCCACGCGCGACTGGCCGTCGAACAGCGGCGAGGCGATGCGCACGCGGAAATGGGTGCCAAAGCCCGTGCCGTTGGCGCCCGGGTGGCCTTCGTGCTGCCAGCTTTCGTCCAGCACCTCCAGGGCGCTGGGTTGCAGTCGCTCGCGCAGGCGCGCGGCCATGCGGTCGGCCAGTTCGGTGCTCATCAGGTGCTTTCTGGCGGGCTGCCGGCCGCCGGTTCGTCGCTCAGGTGGCGCGCCACGTAGATGCCCTGGCCGACGATGAAGGCGACCGGGAACACGTAGCCCCACAGCTTGAAGTCCATCCAGGCGTCGGTGGACCAGAAGGCGGCCACGTAGCCGTTGAGGGTGGCCATGAACAGGCAGTACAGCACCCAGGCCACCGTCAGCCGGTGCCATACCGGCTCGGGCAGGTTGAGCTGGCTGCCCAGCATGATCTTGAGGAAGTTCTTGCGGTAGGCCCACAGCGCCACCGCCAGCGCCAGCGCCATGGCGGCGTACAGCGCGGTGGGCTTCCACTTGATGAAACGCTCGTCCTGCAGCACCAGGGTCAGCGTGCCGAAGACCAGGATCAGGGCCAGCGTGGCCTTGTGCATGGTCGTCAGCTTTTTGTCGATGGCGTAGATGATGGCCATCTGGGCGGCGGTGGCGGCCATCAGCACGCCGGTGGCCGGGTAGATGCCGTACAGCTTGTAGGCGCCGAAGAACAGCAGGATCGGCAGGAAGTCGAGCAGGGCTTTCATGCAGGCGCGCAGTTTAGCGGGGCTCGAAGTCGAGCGCGGCCGAGTTCATGCAGTAGCGCAGGCCGGTGGGGGCCGGGCCGTCGGGGAACACGTGGCCCAGGTGGGCGCCGCACTGGGCGCACAGGGTTTCGACGCGCACCATGCCGTGGCTGGTGTCGCGCCGCTCCTCGATGGCACCGGGCACGGCGGCCTGCCAGAAGCTGGGCCAGCCGCAGCCGGCGTCGAACTTGGTGCCCGACTCGAACAGGCGGGCGCCGCAGCAGGTGCAGCGGTAGCTGCCGTCCTGCCAGTGCTGTTCGTATTTGCCGGTGAAGGGCCGCTCGGTGGCGGCCTGGCGGGTGACCTGGAAGGCGCCCGGTTCGGCGCCCTTGTCGGCCAGCAGGGCGCGCCATTCGGCGTCGGTTTTCTGGACGGGATAACTCATGAGGAACAACTGATCTGGATCTGTGATGCCCAGTCGGGCGGAAAGTTGCACCAGTCGGCGTGCCCGGGCTGCTCGTCGAACGGGCGTTGCAGCGCCTCGTGCAGGGCCTGGACCATGCTGAAATCCTTCTGTTGCGCCAGGGCGATGGCTTGCTCGGCCAGGTGGTTGCGCAGCACCAGGCTGGGGTTGTGTTTGAGCATCAAATCGGCAGTTTGCGCTTTATTGGCGTGCGTCAGAAGCTCTTGATATTGTAGCAAAAGGTGATCCATGGCGGCCCGATCGTGGAACAGCTCGCGTACCGGCTGCTGCGTGTCGCCGGCCACCTGGCGGGCCAGGCGGCGCCAGAAGATGGTCCAGTCGGTGCGCTCGCGCGCCAGCAGCGCCAGCAGTTGCTGCACCAGTTGGCGCGAGCCGGCGCTGGCCCGCGGCAGCCCCAGCTTGAGGGCCATGCGCTGGTCGAGTTCGGCGGCGAACAGCCCGGGGTAGGCTTGCAGCGCCGCCAGCGCCTGGTCCGACTGCCCGATCAAGGGCAGCAGCGCCTGGCCCAGGGCAAACAGGTTCCAGTGGCCGATCTGCGGCTGCCGTTCGTAGGCGTAGCGGCCCTGGTGATCGGAGTGGTTGCAGATGTGGGCCGGATCGAAGCCGTCCATGAACTGGAACGGGCCGTAGTCGATGGTCAGCCCCAGGATGCTCATGTTGTCGGTGTTCATCACGCCGTGCATGAAGCCCACCGCCTGCCACTGCGCGATCAGCGCCGCCGTGCGGCGCGTGACCTCGGCCAGCAGGGCGGCGTACGGATTGGCGGCGTCGCGACACTGCGGATAGAAGCGCGCGATGACGAAGTCGGCCAGCGTGCGCAGCGCGTCGTGCTGGCCGCCGTGGCTGAAGTGCTCGAAGTGCCCGAAGCGGATGAAGCTGGGCGCCACGCGGGTGACCACGGCGGCGGTCTCCATCCGTTCGCGCCGCACCGGTTCGTCAGAGCCGGTGACGCACAGCGCCCGCGTGGTCGGCACGCCCAGCGCGTGCATGGCCTCGCTGCACAGGAATTCGCGGATCGACGAGCGCAGCACGGCCCGGCCGTCGCCCATGCGCGAGTAGGGCGTCAGGCCGCTGCCCTTGATTTGCAGCTCTTGCGTGCCGGCGGCGGGCGTGCGCACCTCGCCCAGCAGGATGGCGCGGCCGTCGCCCAGCTGGCCGGCCCAGGCGCCGAACTGGTGGCCGCTGTACACGCTGGCCAGCGGCGTGCTGCCAACCAGTGGCCGGTTGCCACTGACCGCCTGCAGCACACCCAGGGCCTGCCACCAGTCGTCGGCCAGGCCCAGCTCGCACGCCATGGCGGCGCTGCGGGCCACCCAGTACGGCTGGCCATGCAGCGGCACCGGCGGCAGGCGCGTGTAAAACTGCCCGCCCAGCCGCTCAAAGGCGTTGTCCCAGGTCAAGCCCAGATCGGCTGCGTGGGCGGATTCGGCAATGTCCAACATGCGGCGATTGTCACTTGGGCGGCTCCGACGCGCAGCGACTCGCGAGCGCTGAATTACCATTGCGGCTGTCCATGACCCTGCAAGCAAGACGAGGAGAAACATGCTAGGCCTGATGCAGAACCAACCCCTTCTGATTTCGATGTTGCTGGCGTTTGCCGAGCGCCACCACGGCGACGGCGAGATCGTCTCGCGCCGCGTCGAAGGTGACATCCACCGCTACACCTATCGCGACCTGGCCGGGCGCGCCCGCCAGCTGGCCAACACGCTGGACAAGAGTGGCCTGGGGCAGGGCGACCGCGTGGCCACACTGGCCTGGAACGGCTATCGCCACCTGGAGCTGTACTTCGGCGTGACCGGCTCGGGTCGCGTCGTCCACACACTCAACCCGCGCCTGCACCCCGAGCAGCTGGTGTGGATCATCAACCACGCCGAAGACGCGGTGCTGTGCTTCGACATGAGCTTCCTGCCGCTGATCCAGGCCGTGCACGCCAAGTGCCCCACAGTCAAGACCTGGGTGGCGCTGTGCGACGCCGACAAGCTGCCCGAAGGCAGCGGCATCCCCAACCTCGTCAGCTACGAGGCCTGGATCGGCGGCGCCTCCGACCAATACGTCTGGCCGCAGTTCGACGAGAACAGCGCCGCCGGCCTGTGCTACACCAGCGGCACCACGGGCAACCCCAAGGGCGCCCTGTACAGCCACCGCTCCACCGTGCTGCACGCCTACGGCGGCGCCTTGCCCGACGCCATGAACCTGTCGGCGCGTGACTCGATGATGCCGGTGGTGCCGATGTTCCACGTCAACGCCTGGGGCCTGCCCTACGGCGCCGCGCTGACCGGCTGCAAGCTGGTGTTTCCCGGCCCGGCCATGGACGGCAAGTCGCTCTACGAGCTGATGGAGGCCGAGGGCGTGACCATGGCCGCCGGCGTGCCGACGATCTGGCAGATGCTGCTGGCCCACGTGCAGGGGGGCAAGCTGAAGTTCTCCACGCTCACGCGCACCGTCATCGGCGGCTCGGCCTGCCCGCCGGCGATGATCGATACCTTCCGCGAGGACTTTGGCGTCGACGTGCTGCACGCCTGGGGCATGACCGAAACCAGCCCGCTGGGCTCGGTCAGCACACTCAAGAACAAGCACTTGAAGCTTCCCGCCGCGCAGCAGATGGCGATCCGCGTCAAGCAGGGCCGCGCCATCTGCGGCGTGGACATGCGCATCGTCGGCGACGACGGCCAGGAGCAGCCCTGGGACGGCAAGACCTACGGTGACCTGCAGGTGCGCGGGCCCTGGGTCATGGCGTCCTACTTCAAGGGACAGTCGCCGCTGGTGACCGACCAAAACGGCGTGCGCTGGTTCCCGACCGGCGACGTCGCCACCATCGACGCCGACGGCTACATGCAGATCACCGACCGCAGCAAGGACGTGATCAAGTCCGGCGGCGAGTGGATCAGCTCCATCGACATCGAGAACATCGCCATGGCGCACCCGGCCGTGGCCATGGCCGCCTGCATCGGCATGCCGCATCCCAAGTGGGACGAGCGCCCCATCGTCGCGGTGGTCACCAAGCCGGGCGCCGAGGTCACGCGCGAGGAGCTGCTGAAGTTCTACGAGGGCCGGACGGCCAAATGGCAGATTCCCGACGACGTGGTGTTCGTCGAGGCCATTCCTCTGGGCGCCACCGGCAAGATGCTCAAGACCAAGCTGCGCGAGCTGCTCAAGGACTACAAGCTGCCGACCAGCTGAGCCGCGCCTGGCGCCTGGGCGACAGCGATTGGGGCAAACCCCGGCACGTGCAGGCCGGGGGTGACGGTACGCTTACGACCGTTCGTTTCAAATCAGGAGACCGCAAATGAAGTTCGTCTGGAAATCCGTGGTAGCCGCCTCTGCGTTGCTGCTGGGCGGCGCCGCCCTGGCCCAGCAGGGCGAGGTCGTCAAGATCGTGCGCATCGACCCGCTGACCGGCCTGATGGGCCCGGTCGGGACCAACCAGGACAAGAGCTACAAGTTCTTCGCCGAGAAGTTCAGCGGCAAGGGCAACCCGGCCGGCGTGACCTTCGAGTTCCGCACCATCGACAACAAGCTCAGCCCGACCGAGAGCCTGAACGCCCTGAAGTCGGCGCTGGACTCCGGAGTGCGCTACATCGCCCAGGGCAACGGCTCCTCGGTCACGGCGGCGCTGCTGGACGCGGTCAACAAGCACAACGAGCGCAATCCGGGCAAGGAAGTGCTGCTGCTCAACGACGCCTCGGTCGACCCTGATTTCACCAATAGCAAGTGCAGCTACTGGCACTTCCGCTTCGACGCCGACACCTCGATGAAGATGGAGGCCATCACCACCTTCATGAAGGACAAGCCCGACATCAAGAAGGTGTACCTGCTGAACCAGAACTACTCGCACGGCCATCAGGTGGCCAAGTACGCCAAGGAAGGCCTGGCCAAGAAGCGCCCCGACGTGCAGGTGGTCGGCGAGGACCTGCACCCGCTGGCGCAGGTGCGCGACTTCGCGCCCTACATCGCCAAGATCAAGGCCGCGGGGGCCGACACCGTGATCACCGGCAACTGGGGCTCCGACCTGTCGCTGCTGGTCAAGGCCGCCAACGAGGCCGGCTATGAGGGCAAGTTCTTCACCTACTACGCCGGCGTCACCGGCACGCCCTCGGCGCTGGGTCAGGGCAGTGCAGGTCGGGTGTACCAGGCGTCGTACCTGCACCCCAACATGGGTGGCCAGATGCAGCAGTGGATGAACGAGTTCAAGGCCAAGTACAACGACGACTTCTACACCGGCTCGATCCCGCGCATTTTCGCCATGCTGGGCGCTGCCATGGCGCAGGCCAAATCCACCGATCCGCTGAAAGTCGCGGCGGCCCTGGAAGGGCTCAAGGTGACGACCTACAACGGCGAGATCGAGATGCGCCGCCTCGACCACCAGCTGCAGCAGCCGTTGTACATCTCGGTCTGGCAGAAGACCGACGCCAAGCACAGCTACAGCCCCGAGAACACGGGCATGACCTTCGTGTCGCAGGTCGAGTACCCCAACTATGTATCCAGCACGCCGACCAGCTGCCAGATGAAGCGGCCCGGCAAATGATGACGCCGGCGGCCTGAAGTCGCCGCCGTGACTGCGAAGGCCCGAACGGGGTTGCCGTCTCGGGCCTTCATTTTGGAGAATCGCCGGCCATGGAATTTTTTGTCATCTCGCTGCTCAACGGCCTGAGCTACGGTCTGTTGCTGTTCATGCTCAGCTCCGGCCTGACGCTGATCTTCAGCATGATGGGCGTGCTCAATTTCGCGCATGCCAGCTTCTACATGCTGGGCGCTTACCTGGGCTACAGCATCGGTCGTGTCACCGGCTTCTGGGTGGCGCTGCTGTTGGCGCCGCTGGCGGTGGGCGCGCTGGGCGCCTTGTTCGAGCGCCTGGCGCTGCGGCGGGTGCATCGCTTCGGCCATGTGCCGGAACTGCTGATCACCTTCGGCCTGTCGTATGTGGCCCTGGAACTGGTGCAGCTCATCTGGGGCCGGCTGGCGCTGGAATTCCATCCGCCCGAGGTACTGCAAGGCCCTGCGTTCACCCTCATCAAGGACGCCACCGGCGCTCTGGGGCTGGCCTGGGGTGCTGCACCGGCCCAGGTCTGCCAGGCCGCCGGGGCCGTCTGCTCGCCCTTTCCGGCCACGCGCGGCTTCATGATGCTGTCGGCGGTGGTGATGCTGGTATCGGTCTGGCTGCTGCTGACGCGCACCCGCATCGGCCTGGTGATCCAGGCCGCGCTGACGCACCCGGAGACGGTGGAAACGCTGGGCCACAACGTGCCGCGCGTGTTCATGCTGGTGTTCGGGGCGGGCTGCGCGCTGGCCGGGCTGGCGGGCGTTGTGGGCGGCATGACCTTCCTGACCGAGCCGGCCATGGCGGCCACCGTGGGCTCGATCATCTTCGTGGTGGTGGTGGTCGGCGGCATGGGTTCGCTGGCCGGCGCCTTCGTGGCCTCGCTGATCATCGGCGTGGTGCAGACCTTTGCCGTCGCCCTGGACTATTCGCTTGGCTCGCTGCTGGCGCAGTTGGGCGTGACGCTCAGTCCGGCGCTGCAGGGCAACACGCTGGTCAAGATGACCGTCTCGCAGGTGGCGCCGATCCTGCCTTATCTGTTCCTGGTGCTGATCCTGATCTTCAGGCCCCGGGGTTTGCTGGGCACACGCGAGGGTTGACGCGCCATGCTTGTTTCCTCCCGTTCATCGGCCAGTCGCGCGCGCTGGATCACCTGGTCCGGTTTTGCGCTGCTGCTCGTCGTGGCCCCGCTGCTGCTGTCCAGCGGCCTGTCCATCACCATCCTGTCGCAGATCGGCATCGCCATCGTCGTCTGCCTGTCCTACAACATGTTGCTGGGGCAGGGCGGCATGCTCAGCTTCGGTCACGCGGTGTATTCCGGCCTGGGCTCGTACCTGGCGATCCACGCCCTCAATGCCGCCGCGGCAGGGGCGTTGCCGATCCCGGTGTCGCTGGTTCCGCTGGTCGGCGGCCTGGCCGGCCTGCTGTTCGCCGTGCTGCTGGGCTATGTGACCACCAAGAAGTCCGGCACCACCTTCGCCATGATCACGCTGGGCGTGGGCGAGCTGGTGTTCGCGATGTCGCTGATGGTGCCGGAATTCTTCGGCGGCGAGGCCGGGGTGGCGGGCAACCGCGTGGTCGGCGAGCCCTTCCTGGGCATCAGCTTCGGGCCACCGATTCAGGTGTATTACCTGATCGCGCTCTACACGTTCCTCAGCGTCGCCGGCATGTACGCCTTCACGCGCACGCCGCTGGGGCGCATGCTCAACGCGGTGCGCGACAACCCTGAGCGGGTCGAATTCGTCGGCTACAACGCCCAGCACGTGCGCTACCTGGCGTTCATCGTGGCGGGGTTCTTTGCCGGCATCGCCGGCGGGTTGGGGGCGCTGAACTTCGAGATCGTCACTGCCGAGGTGGTGGGGGCAGGGCGCTCGGGCGCCTATCTGCTGTTCACCTTCCTGGGTGGCGCCACCTTCTTCTTCGGCCCGATCATCGGCGCGGTGCTCATGGTGCTGGCCTTCGTGCTGTTTTCCGAGCTCACCAAGGCCTGGCTGCTGTACCTGGGGCTGATCTTCATGTTCATGGTGATGTACGCCCCGGGCGGTATCGCCAGCCTGATCATGATGAACGTGCGGGTGGCACGCTTTGGCCGACTGCGCGGTTTGATCCCGCACTATGTCGTGCTGGCGCTGACCGCCAGCGTGGCGTTGGCCGGCGCCTCGGCCTTGATCGAGATGATTTACCAGGTGCAGCTCGAAGGCTCCGACGCGGCACTGCGCTTTCTGGGCGTGACGTTGCAACCGGCGCAAGCGCTGCACTGGCTGCTGGCCGGTGCGGTATTGCTGGTGGGTGGGGCGTTGTTCGAATGGGCGCGCCGTCGCTTTGCGCGCCAATGGGGCGCCGTGCAGGAAGACATCGAGTTGCGCGTCCGACAGATGGAGGCATCGGCATGAGTGGGCCCGCCCTGCAATTGAAGGACGTGCGCAAGAGTTTCGGCAAGACCGAGATCATTCGCGGTGTCAGTCTGAGCGTGCAACCCGGCGAGCGCGTCGGCGTGATCGGCCCCAACGGCGCCGGCAAGTCCACGCTGTTCAACCTGATCAGCGGGCGCTTCGCGCCCAGCAGCGGCGAAATCCTGCTCAACGGTCAGCGCATCGACGGCCTCAAGCCCTACGAGATCAACCGCCAGGGACTGTCACGCAGCTTCCAGATCACCAACATCTTCCCCAAGCTCAGCGTGTTCGAGAACCTGCGCTGCGGCGTGCTGTGGAGCCTGGGCTACCGCTACACCTTCCTGCGCTTTCTGGCCGGCCTCGACGACGCCAACCAGCGCGCCGAGCAGCTGATGCGCAGCATTCACCTGGGGCGCAAGCGCGACACGCTGGCCATGAACCTGACCTACGCCGAGCAGCGCGCGCTGGAGATCGGCATCACCATTGCCGGCGGTGCCGACGTCATCCTGCTGGACGAACCCACCGCCGGCATGAGCCGCAGCGAGACGCGTCACTTCATCGAGCTGATCAAGGAAGTGACCGTGGGCAAGACCTTGCTGACCGTGGAGCACGACATGGGCGTGGTGTTCGGCCTGGCCGACAAGATCGCCGTGGTGGTGTATGGCGAGGTGCTGGCCTTCGACACCCCCGAGGCGGTGCGCGCCAACGCGCGCGTGCAGGAAGCCTATCTGGGCTCGGTGGTGGCACAGCAGCAGGAACAGGGGCATTGACGATGCTGAGCGTGCGCGACCTTCACGCCTATTACGGCAAGAGCCATGTGCTGCATGGCGTGCAATTCGACGTCCAGCCCGGCGAAATCGTGGCGCTGCTGGGGCGCAATGGCTCGGGCCGCTCGACCACCGCCAAGGCCATCATGGGGATGGTGCAGGCACAGGGCACGGTGCGCTTCAAGGAGCACGCGCTGCTCGGCCGCAAGCCGTTCGAGATCGCCCACCTGGGGCTGGGCTACGTGCCGGAAAGCCGCGACATCTTTCCGACCCTGACGGTGCAGCAGAACCTGCTGCTGGGGCAGAAGGGTTCGGGCAAGGGCAGCCGCTGGGGCTTCGACGACATGTACGCCATGTTCCCGCGCCTGAAGGAGCGCGAGCACACCGAAGCCGGCGTGCTGTCGGGCGGCGAGCAGCAGATGCTGACCCTGTGCCGCACCCTGATGGGCGATCCCGATCTCATCATCATCGACGAGCCGACCGAAGGCCTGGCGCCCAAGATCGTCGAACTGGTGGGTGAGTACCTGAGGAAGCTGAAGGAGCGGGGCATTTCGGTGCTGCTGATCGAGCAGAAACTGACGATCGCCATGCAGATCTCCGATCGGGTGCTGGTCATGGGGCATGGGAGCATCGTGTTTGAAGGCGCGCCCGAGCAACTGCGCGCCGATGCCGCGATCCGCAAGGAGTGGCTGGAAGTCTGATTTGGGCGCGGTTGCCGGGTCATGATCAGGCCATCGCCGCGGGCACCGCCGCCCAAGAGAATTTTGGCTGCAAGAATCGCCAAACCGGTGAACTACCGGCGCAACCAGCTATCAAATTCGCAGCGCGCGACGCCATCGTCTCTCCCGTGACAGCCGCTGCGCCACCCGATGGCGCATACTACGGACCACCTGTTTGATCGTGGCCGCGCCTGGTCTTGACGGGCGTCGCTGAAGGCCGCGCAACCACTACCCACCCTTCCTGCATCCGAGCACACTTGAGGAGCCCGCATGAGCGCTGACTACCAGTTGGACGGCGACGTCGCCGTCATTACCCTGAACAACCCGCCCGTCAACGGCCTGGGCTACGCCACACGGGTGGGCATCACCAGCGGGCTGGAAAAGGCCAATGCCGACCCGGCGGTCAAGGCCATCGTCATCACCGGCGCCGGCAAGGCGTTTTCCGGCGGAGCCGACATTCGCGAGTTCGGCACGCCCAAGGCCTTGCAGGAGCCCAATCTCAATTCGGTCATCCTGACCATCGAGAACTCCGCCAAGCCGGTCGTCGCCGCGATTCACAGCGTCGCCATGGGTGGCGGGCTGGAACTCGCGCTCGGCTGCCATTACCGGGTGGCCGCGCCGGGCGCCCAGATCGCGCTGCCCGAAGTCAAGTTGGGCATCCTGCCGGGGGCCGGTGGCACGCAGCGCCTGCCGCGCGTGCTGGGCGTGGAAACCGCGCTGAACATGATCGTCAAGGGCGATCCGGTACCCAGCGAGGTGCTGGCCGGCCTGCCGGGGCAGAAGCTGTTCGACCAGATGGCGGCCAACGCCGAATCGCTGCTGCGAGAAGCCGTGGCCTTCGCGGGTCAGGTGGCCGCAAAACAGGCGGCTGGCGAGCCACTGCCCCTGGTACGCAACTTGCCGTGTAAGCACCCGCAAGGCGACGCCTACTTCCAGTTCGCCCGCAACATGGTCAAGGGCATGGCCAAGAACTTCCCGGCTCCCGCGCGCTGCGTAGATGCGGTGGAAGCGGCGACGAAGCAGAAGTTCGACGCCGGCATGGCGACCGAGCGCGCGATCTTCATCGAGCTGATGACCACGCCCGAGAGCGCCGCGCTGCGCCATGTGTTTTTCGCCGAGCGCGCGGCCAGCAAGATCCCCGACGTGGGTGACGACGTCAAGCCGCGCACCATCAACAAGGTGGCGGTGATCGGCGCCGGCACCATGGGCGGCGGCATCTCGATGAACTTCTTGAACGCCGGCATTCCGGTCACCATCCTGGAGACCAAGCAGGAAGCGTTGGACCGCGGCCTGTCCACCATCCGCAAGAACTACGAGGCGCAGGTCAAGAAAGGCAAGCTGAAACAGGACAAGTACGAGCAGCGCATGGCCTTGCTCACGCCCACCCTGACGTATCAGGACATCGCCGACGCCGATCTGGTGATCGAGGCGGTGTTCGAGGAACTGGGCGTCAAGGAGCAGGTGTTCAAGCAGCTCGACGCCGTGATGAAGCCCGGCGCCATCCTGGCGAGCAACACCTCGACGCTGGACGTGGACAAGATCGCCGGCTTCACCCAGCGCCCGCAGGACGTGGTCGGCATGCACTTCTTCAGCCCAGCCAACGTGATGAAGCTGCTCGAAGTGGTGCGCGGCGCCAAGACCGCCAAGGACGTGCTGGCCACGGTGATGCAGATCGCCAAGAAGATCAAGAAAACGGCCGTGGTCTCGGGCGTGTGCGACGGCTTCATCGGCAACCGCATGATCGAGCAATATAGCCGCCAGGCCGGCTTCTTGCTGGAGGAGGGCGCCACGCCGCAGCAGGTGGACAAGGCGATCGAGAAATTCGGTTTCGCCATGGGCCCCTTCCGCATGGGTGACCTGGCGGGCAACGACATTGGATGGGCCATCCGCAAGCGCCGCTACGTCGAAAAGCCCGGAATGAAGTACAGCAAGATCGCCGATCTGCTGTGCGAGCTGGGCCGCTACGGCCAGAAAACCGGCGCCGGCTGGTACGACTACCAAGCCGGCAAGCGCGACGCCCTGCCGTCCAAGCTGGTCGAGGACATGATCGCCACGCATCGGCAGGCGCAGGGCATCAGCCCACGCAAGATCAGCGACGAGGAGATTGTGCAGCGCCTGGTGTACGCGCTGGTCAACGAAGGTGCGCGCATCCTGGAAGACGGCATTGCCAGCAAGGCCAGCGACATCGACATGGTGTACCTGACGGGCTATGGTTTTCCGCTGTGGCGTGGCGGCCCGATGAAGTACGCCGACCAGGTCGGCTTGTTCAACGTGGCCGAAAGCATGAAGCGCTTTGCCCGGAACCCGCTGGACGACGCCAGCTTCTGGCAACCCGCACCACTGCTGGCCAAGCTGGCGGCCGAAGGCAAGTCATTCGGCTGACCGAATACCGGACGCGAAAGGCCCGCGAAGGGCGCGAAAGAATTCAAGGAAATCCTCTTTAGGTCTCATTTGCGTCTTTCGCGCTTTCTTTGCGTCCGGCTGTTCTCTAGCCCACACTCCACCCCCCGCATACAGCTATTGAATCAGGAGCAATCCAATGACATCCGCCCTCATCGTCTCCACCGCCCGTACCCCGCTTGCCAAGAGCTGGAAGGGCGCCTTCAACATGACGCACGGCGCCACGCTGGGTGGCCACGCGGTGCAGCACGCCATTCAGCGCGCCGGCATCGAAGCCGCCGCCGTCGATGACGTCATCATGGGCTGCGCAAACCCCGAGGGCGCCACGGGCGCCAACATCGCGCGCCAGATCGCGCTGATGGCTGGTTGCCCCGTCACCACCTCGGGCACCACCGTCAACCGTTTTTGCTCCTCCGGCCTGCAAACGATTGCACTGGCGTCGCAACGCGTGATTGCCGGCGAAGCCGAAGTCTTTGTGGCCGGCGGCGTGGAGAGCATTTCCTGCGTGCAGCAGGAAATGAACAAGCACATGCTGGCCGACCCAGCGCTGCTCGCCAGGAAGCCGGAGGTCTACTGGAGCATGCTGCAAACCGCCGAGCAGGTGGCCAAGCGCTACGGCATCGGCCGTGATGCCATGGACGAATACGGCGCCGCCAGCCAGCAAAAGGCCTGTGCGGCCCAGGCCGCGGGCAAGTTTGACGATGAGATTGCGCCGATCACCGTCACCGCCGGCGTGGCCGACCCCGTGCTGGGTCTGCGCACCCGGCAGGTGACGTGCAGCAAGGACGAAGGCACGCGCGAAGGCACCACCAAGGAAGGCATCGCCAGCATCAAGCCCGCGCTGCCCGGCGGCCTGATCAGCGCCGGCAACGCCAGCCAATTCTCAGATGGCGCTGGCGCCTGCGTGGTGGTCAGCGAACAGTACGCCAGCCAGAAAAACCTCAAACCCCTTGGCCGCTTCCTGGGCTTTGCCGTGGCCGGCTGCGAACCCGACGAGATGGGTATCGGCCCCGTGTTCGCGGTGCCGAAGGTGCTGGCCAAGCTGGGCTTGAAGGTCGGCGACATCGACCTGTGGGAGCTGAACGAGGCCTTTGCCGTGCAGGTGCTGTACTGCCGCGACAAGCTGGGCATCCCGGCCGATCGTCTGAACGTCAATGGTGGCGCCATCGCGCTCGGCCACCCGTACGGCGTCAGCGGTCAACGTCTGACCGGGCACGCGCTGATCGAGGGCAAGCGCCGCGGCGCCAAGCGCGTGTGCGTGACCATGTGCATCGGCGGCGGCATGGGTGCTGCCGGGGTATTCGAAGTGCTGTAAGCACACCCTGCAAGCTGCCCGCGCCTTGCCCGGATGTCATGGTCCGCGCAAGGCGCTTTTTTTCTCGCGACTCTGGTGGCTTGGTTGTTCACCGTCGGAGCGACTGGCAGAGGGAAATCGCGGCGATCATATGGCCTCTGCGTTGGTGTCTGGGCGACCCGAGTGTGCTATCCGGGAGGCCACCCTTAATGCTTCATACGATGTGTATTATGTAAATACGCGATCACCAAGCCGCTGTCGATCGTCGCGATGTGCTGAACTCGGGCCTTTGCCCATGTTCCAAGCGCCCACGTCGGCCGGTATCCCGCCGCTCTCCGTACTGCTCGACTCCATCCCGGCCCGGCCGCACCAGCTCGCGCGCCACCTCGGGGTTTCCGTCGCCACCTTGAACCGCTGGCGCCGCGCCGATCAGGCGCCGCGCGCCGCGATGCTGGCGCTGTTCTGGGAAAGCCCATGGGGCCGCTCGTTCGCGCATGCCGCAGTGTTCAACGAGGCGCGCCAGCAAGCGGCGCTGGCGCGGTCGCTGGCCGATGCCTTGCACCAGGCGCGCGGGCAGCTCGGCCGGATGCTTCTCGATTACCACGCGCCGCGCGCGGCCAACTGGCCTCTATTTTCGGTAAATTTCGGATCGGTGGCCCACGTCGATCACGGTGATGGTGATGATGTGGTCTTCGATCAGCACGATCACGCGCCAATCTCGCACGCGGTAGCGCCACAGGCCGGCCATGTCGCCTTCCAGCGGCTTGCCCTTTGATCTGGGGTTGCCGCTGTCTGCCACGCCTTGGACGTACAGCAGCAGCTCGCGGGTGATTTGTGGATCGAGCTTGCGCAGCTTGCGCGCGGCCGACTGGCCGATCTGAACGCCCCAGGCCTTCACAGGCCAAGCTCTTCCATGAATTGCTTCAGGGGTATGGGCTTGTCGATGCCGTCTTTCATGCGCTGCACTGCGCGCGTGGCGTTGCGCACGTCTATCCAGTCTTCGATGATTTCGGCGATCTTGCGATCGAGCGCGCCACGAACGCCGCTGGCACGCCGGAACTCTGCCAGAAGCTCGCCCGGCAGCGCCACAAGCTCGCCACCTCGCGGGATGTTCGATTCGTTGGCTGTGTCGCTCATGGCGCGATTGTAGGGCGCGTGAACGAAAACGACCACTGCCGGCGCGATCCGTTCAATACGCGCCGGCATGGTAGATGTGCGAATTTTTAAGGATCTCCGGGTCTCGCGATGCGATCATCGCGCCGGCCGGCCGGTTCAGCGCTTGCGCTTCTTGAATCGGCCCTTGCTGTCTCGCGCCGGGGTGCGCTTCTTGCGTTTTGGCATGGCAGCTCCTTTCAGTGTCCGCTGGGTGTTCCCCAGGCGTTTTTGATCCAGTCGCGCAGCGCTGGGACGTTGGAAATGATGGCGGCGGCGAGGATCGCGCCACCCAGAACGATGATGGTTTCGCGGGCCAGCTCGGGCGCGGTCGGTATCCAGGATTTCACGCCCGCCCCTCCTTCAGCCCGGGCAGGATGTAGCCGGCTTGCACCAGCAGCATGCGAACCTCAGTTTCGAGCCGCGTCAGGCGCGATTGATAGGACAGCAGGCCACCGACCACCGGAATCAGCAGCACATTCAGCCATGGCAGCAGATCGGCAATCATGCGGACTCGCCAGCGGCAGGCGTGCCGGCGCTGGCCGGTTGCTCGATGGTCGGCGCGGTATCGGCGATCTGCGCGCTCAGCTTGCCCATCGCCATGCGCAGGAAGATGCCAACCAGCCCGGTGGCGACGGTCTGCAAGGCGGCGCCGGTTGTCAGTATGCCGTCCGCGTAGCCGGCGCCGGATGCCGCGATGGCGGCGATGGATGTCCAGAAGGTTTTGCTTTTCAGGATGTTTTTCATGGGTGCTCTCGGGGTTACCAGGAACCGGACGCGCCGCCGCCTTGGTACGGTCGGACGTCGGGCAGGTCGTACCATGCCCAGCTGCCTGGCGGTGCCGGCGCGGGCGTGGGTTCGGGGTTGAAAACGTCGTAAAGCCAGCCGCCGAGTGACCATGAATCGTCATCCGCGATCACGCCTCCCACGGCGTTGACTGACCGATAAACGATGTTCTGATCGCTGGCCGGGTTGAAGGTCGTTCCGGCGTGGTGCCCGACAAAATCCGCCGCGCCAGAGACGCCGCCGGCGAAGCCATCCCAGGCCGCGCCGGCCACGCCGGCCGCGCCGTCCCAGGCACGGCCAGCGGCGCCGCTCGCGCGGTTGACCAGGTACAGCGCCAGCAGTGCGGCCGTGCCGGCGAAAATGGCGGCGGTTGCGGGTTTCATTGACCAGGGAACAAATATCCGCCCAGAGTGCCAGGCTTGCCGGCCGCCTGATCTGCCCAGATGGCCAACAGTTGCTGTCTGCGCTCGGGCGTGTTTGCAATCGGCTCGGATGTGCCGTCAGAAAATGTCCTGATCCCGTCGGCATCGACACGCGCGGGCTTTGGCGCGCCGCCTCCGCCGGCGCCCCACGTGCCCCACGTGCTGAAGTCGTTCACATGATGGCTCGGATTCAACATGTTGCCGCCGGTCGTCGCAAGGTTGGGATCGATGGCAGGACCCGAGTTCTTAAGTTCTGCGACGTTGTTCGATGGAAATACAGATTCTCTGCCGCCGGTTCCCCAGCTGGCAGATCCGCCGGTCTGGAACGGTGCGACGGCCGGCGCGTTCTGCGTGCTGGCGCTGCTGCGCCGCACCAGCAGCCACGCCAGCACGCCGGCGCCGGCCAGCATGATCAGCTGTTGTCGTTTCGGTGCCATGCGCGGTCAGCCCAGGTACTGCGCGAAGGCCCACGGGTCAACATTATTCGGCGGCGAGAACGCAACCGCATCGTTTGCGCTGCTGGCGTACCAGGGTTTGCTGAAGTCGGGCGCTGGCGGGTTCTGAATCGGCCCGACAAACTCAGGGCTCCCTGGGATGTTCCCGCCCCGCGAGACGTACTCATAACCCGGGCCCGAATACTGGCCTCGCGACGCGCCGCCGAACATGCCCGCGATCCCGCCGGCGATGGCTTGCGCCCATCCGGCGGCGCTGTTGCCGCCCGGGCGCTGCGATGGCGCCAGCGTGCCCGACACGGGGCGGCGCTGCATCATCCAAAACGCGCCCAGGCCAATGACGCCAAGCAGAATGATTTTGTCGGTATCTTTGCTCATGATTTCATAGCGTGATGGTGCCGCCAGCGTTGACGTAGGCGGCTTGCAGATAGGACATGCTGCGCATGCCCTGGCCTGAATAATTCGCGCCCGGAAGGGATGCCCACACCTTACGGACCTTGGTCACAGCATCGGTCAGCCTGCCGGATCGCACATCGGCCAGCGCTCCGCGCTCTCGGATCAGCTCGATGGCGGCTCGGTCCTGCGCGGCAGGCCCGAAGTCGGGCAGCTCGCTGCGCCCCAGCTTCGCCACCAGGGAATCCCAGGTCCGGGCCAGAATTTGATAGCGGCCTGCTGCCGTGCTGTAGGTGCGTCCGAACGGTACTCGGATGCGCGGATGGTCACGGAAGCTGTCAAAACTGCCGTATCCAAAGAGGGTGCGATACCCATCATCGGGCTGGCCGGCCGTGCCCTCGGCAGCGGCGATCATGTCCAGGAACGCCCGGGCATTGATGTCTCCCTGAGCTGGCGATGATGTGTCTCTGCGGTAGGTGGTAGGGTTCAGAATCACAGCGGCAGAATCGAATGGATCAGGCATTTGCGACGGCTCTCCGCCCCAGCTCACCAGGTCAGCGAAGGCTGTCACCACGTCGCCGGGCGCCGGCAGATATTCGCCGCCGTCGCCGTCGCCAGCTGGCGCCATCTCGCGCGCCATCTCGCGCGCGATCAGCACGGACACGGCGGCGGCGGCGATCAAATATGCATTCACGGGGCGAACACCTCAAAATGGCATTCATCGATAAACGTGGTCACATACGATGAGCCTGATTTTGACCAGGTTTTCAATTGAAAAGAACTTGCGGTTTTTCCGACAACCCGAACTTCATAATCAAAAAATTCGTCGTTTATCAGCTTGATCACATAATGATCTTTGGTTGGAAGCGCGACAGACAAATTGACTGTGAGTACCCCAGACGAATATGAGGTTGACGCGATCCCGGAGGACGCAATGATTGACCCGTCCCCTTTGGCCAGGCCCCACGCAACAGGCCGGAGTCCCTGCGGTCCATTCGATACAGCGCCTTGTGAAATCATCGTCATCAGCCCTCGACAGCCACGACGTTGGCATTACTCTCCACATCGCCGATTGCGTTGATCTGCTGCGTCGTGACCACGCCGGAACCCAGCTCGAACGCGCCGCCGGGTATGATCTTTACGCAGCCAGTCAGCGCAGCAGCCGCGCCGAAGTTGATGAAAACGGACGCACTCGGATGGTTGTTCTGGATAAGCAGGTATTCACGACTCGCGTTTGCGGCCACCAGTTGAGCACTGGCATTCGTCACGGTCTTTGCCGCAGACACAAAAGCCGCTGTCCTGGCCGGCACGGTGTCATTCACGGCCAGCACGCCGGACATTCCGTCGATGAAATTGCGATCCCCGATCAGAACCTCGACCGTGTTCGGTGATGCCGTGCCGTTGATCAGTTCGAGATACTCGAACGGCGTGTTTTCCAGGCCCTGACCGGCCACCAGGCCAGAAAGCCGGCCCCAGGTTGACCGCACGGACACAATGCCGCTCGCCTGAAGAACCTTGAAGTATTCGCCGGCCACGCGAAGCACGTGCGTGCCGTTGGCCGGCAAGTTGATGCTGTAAATGTTGGTCGGTTTCATTTCTGCACTGCCATCAATGCCACGGCGCCCATTGCTGCCACGGCCAGCATGATCATGGTGTCGGTCTTTGCCCCGCGTCCCTTCGCATCCGCGTAGGCGGTCGCCACCATGTTGCCGGCGCCGGCGATTGCGTCATAAGCCTGACCGAACGTGCGCCCGCTCAGCGCGAAGGCGGCGCCAATCGTGTCGGCGTTGGAATCCAGCGCCATGCGCGCGGCCGCCAGCGTTGACTGTTGCGCGGCGATCGATGTAGACATCGCCGATTCTGAAACGTTCGCCAGTGATTGAAGCGCGGCTCTCGTTGATGCGTTATTCGCGTTCAACGCCTCCGCTCCGAAGTCCAGCACGCGGCCGGTCACGTCGCGCCCGAAGCCCCAGGCGCCGCCGTCCAGCACGTTGGACACAATGGTGACGTTGGATTGCTCGGCACTGACGCCGCCCTGACCGATAACGCGGCGGTTGTCGGTCTGGTGCGCAGTGGTGTTGCTCTCGTTGCTGGTGTCAGACATGGTTAACCTGGCCGACCATGACAACGCCAGTAGTGCGCCAGCCGGCGCGCATGCAGGCGCGCGCCACGTGGTCACGCCGCGTCATCATTGTCATGTAGTTGATGCCGTGCAGCATGGCGAATCGCCGCAGCGCATCCAGTGCCGGCGCGGATTCGATTCGTTCGCCGTCGCTCACCAGGCCCACCACGTCCAGGCGGTTGCCCAGCGGCAGCGCCACGCCCTTGACGGCCAGCAGCGCGCGCTGATCGCCGCGCCGGTATTCCAGCAGCGTGGAATCGCTCAGCACGCGCTCAGGCGTCACCAGCGGCGCCATGGGCGAAGCCTCAACGGATGGCGCGAACGCGGCCACGTGCTCGGGTGTCCAGTTGATGGCTTGCATCATTTTTTGATCACCAGCCACGCCACCACGCCGGCGGCGATCAGCAGCCAGTTGACGCCACTCGCCGACGTTTGCAGGCTCGTGCCTGATCCGGCGAGGTTAACGTTCCAGTCACCGGCGCCGGATGCACCCCAGCTCGTACCACCGAAGTCCTGCGCCATGGTGGCCGGCGCGCCGATGCTCAGCGGCGGAAGGCTTGGCAGTCCCAGTGCGGCGAGCGGGTTCACTTGCTCAGCACGAAGTAAGCGGCAGCGCCCAGCGCCATCAACACCATGGCGGGCGAGATGTACAGGCCACCGTTATTTGTGGTCGAGAACGGCCGGCCTTCCATGCCGACGCCGGTCGGCCCGATCACTTGATAGCGGCCGGGCACATTAAAGGCGTAGGGGTCGGCGCCGTACAGGCTCTGATCGGCCGTCAGTGCGCCTTGCAGCGCGCCGACGAACATCCTGAACGGCCTCAGGTCATCCTGCGAGCGTGCGAATGCAACATCGTCGCCCATGATCAGTAGGCCGCGATGGGAAGCAGCTCGTCAGTCTCGATGGTCACCGTTTCACCGGCACTGAAAGTGCCGTAGACCTGCGCGGATCGCACACCGGACACTGGCCGGGTGTCCCAGGTGCGTCCGGTCAGCTGGCCGTCCTGGCACGGATCGAAGACAAACAGGTTCGCCTGCGGAACGCGGCCGTTGTCCTTTTGCGCGGCCTCGTTCTGCGCCTTGGTCAGCTCGTGCTCGGTCACACCCTCGCGCATCGTCTTGATGGCGTTCATGTTGGCCGAGTAGATGAAAATGCGGCGGAAGTTTGAGCCTCCACCGGCGGGATCGATGTGCGGGATCGGAAGCGCGAACGTCCCGGCCGCACCGACAACCACCGTCGCAGCGTGGCGGCGCGCAATCAGCGGCCGGATGCCGGCCTCTGCCGGGTCATTCGTGGGCGGCGACACGTCAACGAAGCCGCCCAGAGTCGGCGCCGTCGCGCCGGAAATGGTCACCTCGATGCGCGCCGACGTCACGCCGCTTCCGGCGCTCAGGTCGATGCTGCCGACCTGCCGCGCGTTGACCGTCACGGCCTTGCGGTCCATAAAATCGATCTTGAGCTTTGTCGAGTCAGTTGCGCCACCGAGGAATGTATTCGATGCCACCAGGCGCGATCCGCTTGACTCCCATACGACCTTGCCATTCAGCTTCAGCTGGATCGACGTGATATGCGACGGCGTGAACGTGCCTCCGAGGTCGAGCGTGATTTTCTCGACCACCGTGCCGAGGAACTTGTTCATGTCGCCGACAGCCACACCGCTGGCAACCACGTTCGAAAACGGATCAAGGATGATCTGCTTATTCATGCTTTCCCCCGGGATCAGGCCAGCGCGTCAGACAGGTACGGAACCTGACGGCCGATGATCACGCCGGCGCAGCCCAGCGCCATGGCCTTGACCGCCGAATTGCTGGCGAACTTGTAACCGGCGTAGCAGATACCCAAGCCGATGGCCAGCTTGGTGAGTTGCGAAGTTGTGAGGTTCATTTGGATTTCGTTGATGGTTGAAGCGAACGGATGCCGCCACGTTGAACCAGGTCGGCGTTTATGCAAAATCAGCCGCCTATGCTGGCGCGCCTACGGTCGGTTTTCGAGGTCTGCGTTTTTTTTCAAAATCGAGCGTGCCACGTTGCACGCCCGCAACGCTGGCTTGCTTTTCGATCCATGCGAGGTCGGGCAGATTGGTGATTTCGGCCGGATCGATGCCCCACATCCTGGCGAACATGCGCGCGTCCTCGGCATAGGCCAGCCGGCCCGTGTGGATCACGTCGCAATTGCTCAGGAACGACTTGTCGACCTCGGTAGGCCGCTGGCCGGCGGCGATGATCGACAGCCATTTCGTCCCGCCGTCGTAGTCGCGCCCGACGTTCACGCATCGGCGCCACGCGGGCGGCGCTCGGTTGGCCCGGGTCACCTCGGGCAGCTCGTCAACAAACATCGTCAGGCAGCCGGCCGCCCACGCCACGCGACAAAACGCCTCGAACTGCTGGTGAACGTCGCGCCCTTGATCGACCAGCCACCTGGCGCGGAACGCCGGCCGGCCGCACGCGGACACGAAGGCGCGCCAATCGGCATAGGGCGTGCCCACGTCGCGCAGGCTCGCATCGTGCTTGAAGTCCCACACCATCAAGCGCGGCGGCGCCGCGCTCGCCAGCTGCTGCCGTATCCATGCCGTCTTTCCGGTGCCGCGCGCGCCGAACGCGGCCACCGTCAGCGCCTTAGCCGACACGGTAAACGCCATCCGGCCCCGGTTGCGGTGCCGTGCTGGCCGGCGGCGGCGCGCCCTGCCGGTCGGGCGCCGGTTTCGGGCTCACGTCCTGCACGGTGCGTGCGTGCTTTTCGACCGCCGCCATGTAGCCCATGGCGAGCGGCATGCACGACACCCCAAGCACCACCAGCTCAGGGAAGCGGTCGGCCCACTCACTGACCTGGCCGGCGTAGCGCTTCATTACCGGTGGCAGCGCATCGGCCGGGCCGCGAAGCACCTCATCCGGCCATTCGTCGCGCAGCTCGGGCAGGCGGCGAGACAGCACGGTACGCATGGTGCGCAGGATGCCCAGCGCCAGCGCCGACACAGCGGCATCAAGATGCGCCGTGGCGGCGCCGTCGCCGGCCGAGTCGGTGTTCGGGTCCTGGCCGGGCATGCTGCCCGCGTCGCCGGCCGGGTCGAATTGCAACCCGGCCAGCTGTACCAGGTCGGGATTCATCGGCTCGGTCATAGCGCCCCCAGGTTGAACGCGCCGCCGGCGGCGCGTTTCACGCGCTCGGGCAGCTTGCCGGGGTCGGGTGCCGGGTCGGCGGGCGGCGCGGCCGGATCATCGGCCGCGACTGGCACCATGCGCGCCAGCAGGCGCCGATGCGCGGCGCTGCCGGGTTTCGGTTGCTGGGTCATTTCGCACCGATGGCACGCCGCGTAGACCTTGCCGCCGGCAGTGCGGTAAACCGGTATGTCAGCCGCGCCGCACTCGCGCTCGGTGCATGCTGTGTGACCGATCAGCGCCATGTCACAGCGCCCGCAGGTCAGCCACGGCCACCAGCTCTGTAACGCCGGAATCCCAGGCCACGGCCACGCGGTAGGGGTCGTTCGCGTTCGTGCCGACCACCGTCCCGGCCTGGCCGGTGCGCGGGTCTTCCTCGGTCTGAAATACCACCTGCTGCCAAACACGCATTTCCGATCTCCTATGGATCGGCAGGATTGGCGCCCTGGCGCGATTCTATGGCCTGCCGCACCCTACCCCCACAGGGTTCAAAAAAATCGGCTCCTGGCGCGTTCTGGTGAGTCCGTCGCGGCGCATCGCAATCCCCGATCACTGGTGACGGCTGTTTTGCAGCGCCTCGCCGGCGCGGCGCCGGTTTCGGCCCGGCGCGTCTGGCATGCCGCGCAGCAGGCATGCCCCGGGGCCATGCCCTGCCCCGCTTGCGGGGCCTGTTGATAAGTCGGTGAACAAGTCGGGGGATTTTCAGGCCCTACGCGCGCGTAGATAGAGAAAGAATTCCTCAGTGATACCCCTGCCCTATACCCTGCCCTAAATAGGCGAAATGCTACGTTTATTGTAGCTGCCAGCGCAGTCTATATGCGGCCTCTAAGGCAGCTAGATTGATCGCGTACCCTGCCCTAAATCCTGCCCTCTAGTTGCCCAGAAACGACGACGCCCGCGAGGTTGTAAAGCCTCGCGGGCGTTGGTTGTGGGGTGCGTCTATGCGGTCTTCTTGGACTTCTTTCGGCTCGCCAGCCACAGGCGAAGCTGGCCCTGTTCGGCGTTGCGTTCATCGCGCCGAACCATGCCGGCGCTCACCAGTGATTCCAGCGCGTTGCGCAGCTGCTTGTACGTCGGCCCAGCGCGCCGCCGGCCGCGCTCGGGCTTCGGCGGGGTCATCAGGTCCATCAGGCGAGCGTAGGTGCCCAAAAAATGGCCATCGCTGTACTGCATCTGCACCAGCAGCAACAGGTACAGGTGAACCGACAGCGGGTCACGCAGCACGTGCAGCAGGGACACCAGCTCGGAGCCCTCCAAGCGCATGAAGTCAGGCAGTCGCAGCGCCGCAAGGCGCGGCTCCGCACCACCCGGAGCGCCTGCGGCCGGGCCGTATTCGTATCGAGCCACCGGGCCCCGATCAGCTGATCGTGTAGCGCATCCCGGCGTAGACCTGAGCGGCCTCGCTGGCTTTTTCCAGCGCGAAGGCCAGCGCGCGCGCGGCATCGTCCGTCAGGCGGCGCGGCATCACCAGGGTGCGCGTGGTGATTGTCAGCATCACGCCAAGTGCGTAGGGCTTGGCGTGGATGGTCTCGCCACGGTCAAGGATCACGCCCAGGCCGCACACGCCGCCCTGAGCGGCCTCGGTCAGCAGGTAGGCAAGCGACTCGGCTTGCTCGATGGTGACGGTTCGTGTGATGGTTATCACGCCGGAGAACGTGACCTTTATGCCATCGGCAACGGGCTCGATGGTGGCGCGTTCCAGCGCGTTGAGGCAGACAGTGGTTTTCATGGTCAGTCCCCCCGAACTTCGGTGGAACTGACAACCATCACGGTGGAACGGCTGATTTTGCACCAGCCTGCCAAGAAATTCAGCAGGTGCGATGTGTCATCCATAAACCGCGCTTCAGGCCCATAAACCGTGTTGTACGTGAACACGCACGGCGGGCGCGCGTCGTCGCGCGGCTGGTCGCTGGTTTGGGTTTGTGCTTGCATGTGTGGCGCCCTTTCTGTTCCCGGTCGGCGCGCCCTTGCGGGGTCTGCCCGGAGTGACCAGCGGGCGCCAACCTGCCGGGGTTCTGGAGGAACTGGAGTCATAGCCCCGGGCAGACGTGTGTATGGTGATGCTTGACGCTCAAAGCGTCAAGCGAAACCTGACACTTGACGTCAAGCGTTGTGAAACTACCATAGGGCCATCACAACCTAAGGGGCGCCACCTATGAAAGCAGTTGAATGGATCGATCGCGTCAAGCGCGTACGCTCGATCGAAAGTGATTACGCCGCCGCGAAGGCGATCGGCATCACCAGGGCCGCAATGAGCGAGATTCGCAACGGCCACACGCTCACGCTGAAGGAAGACACGGCGATCAGGGTCGCATCGATCATCGGCGAGCGCCCCGAGATGATCATCATCGATCAGACTGCCGAACGGGTGAAGGAACCCGCCGCGCGCGCCGCCCTGTTCGAAACAGCACGCCGGCTCTGTGTATTATGTAAATAAATATCCACATGGGTCATGAAGCAAGGTGCGTCTGCTCAAGACTGCGTCGAATCACCAAAGAGCGAACGCGTGGCCGCAGCGCCAGGCGGTGCGGTTCTGGCGGCTGTCACGTCGAACGCCACGGTCGCAGCGCTGAAGTCGCTGAACGGTGCCCCCAGCGCGATTTCACCGGTCGCGTGCAGGATGCATTGGTTGCGGCGCAGCAGGATTTCCGATCCCGGGTTGTCCGTGAACCGAACCCAGGAGCCGAAGCTGCTGACATCGCTCAGCACGAACGCACCGTTGATGAACTCAATGCGGGCGTGCGTACGCGAGACCCGTTGATCGCTGACAACGAAACCGCTGTCGGGAATACGGCCAATGGTGATTGGCAAATCCCTCGCCGCATAGACGCGTGAGGTCCCCAGCCAGGCCAGTGCGATGCTGCCGCCCGGAGACAGCGCATCGCGCGTCAAGTCCTGCAAAGCGCCGCGCACGGTCATGCGGTCGGACGACGCGTCCTCGCTCCACTCGATCTGGAACACCGACTGCGGCTGCGACAGGCCACGCACGCGAATCAGGCCCAACGAGCGGTAGCGCACTTTGTCGACCACCGGCATGCCGGCGTGCCGATCGGGCGACTGCTGCCCTCTTGGAAAGCTCTGACGCAACTGGGCAATGACCGCATCATCGGCCCAGATCGTGCGCGCGCCGGCCATGTCCGAAAGTCGGGCCGCGAGATTCACCGGGTCGCCATAGGTGTCACCCTCCTTGTGTACGACGGAACCGTGGGCCATGCCGATCTTCAGGCCCATGCGCAGCGGTGGCGGCCATTTCTGCAGGCGTTCGGTATGGCTTTGCTGCATGAAAACCGTTGCCTCGACCGCATCGTGCGCGGCGGCAAACTGGGCCAGTACGCCATCACCCAGGTATTTGATGATGCGCCCATGGTGGGCCTCGCACACCCGCCCAATCCATTGCGTTACCTTGGAAACCACGTCGGCGACCTGCGCGTTGTCCAGCTCGGCATAGGCAGCCGTGCTGTCCGCAAGATCGATGAAGACCATGGTGACCGGAGAACTCATTGCAGTGTGTGCGCTGCGCCGTTCATCGATCGTCAGAATCCCCTCGAATACCCTGATCAATGTGCGCTAGATCAATGTAAAAAATACTAGCATGCGAGCCATGTCCCCGTATGCCTGCAGTGAGGCTGGGCACTTCAACGTTGTATTTTTTCCAATGCGTCACGCGGGCGACAGCGCACTTGGCACCGGTGTACCATTCAGCGTATTATGGTTACCAATCGTTATCAGACACACCGACCGGTAACAACCCGATGAGATGGTTCAAACACGGGGGGCTTTCTGCTCTGTACGGACGCTTGTCGGGCCCGACGCCCGATCCTGAGCGCATGGCCCATCGGGTGGAAGACATCCGGGTGGCCATGCTGGACATGCTGGGCGAAATCGGCGAGCAGACCTATCCCCAGGTGGCGCGTCGCATTCGCTACGGCGGCGACGCCCTGGCCCTGTGGTATGCGCGCGCCGACCTGATGGCCGCGCTGGCCGGACTGCACGGTGAGCAGTTGGCCCGCACCCGCATGGTCAGCCTGTTGGTGCTGTTCGAAGGTACGCTGCCCAAAGGCATGGCGTCGCGGCCGTCAACGCTGTCGCGTTTCTGATCCGCTGCCCGCCACATCATTTCATCCGAGCATCCCGAATCTCTTTGAGCCCGCTGCCCTGGGCGCTCAGTGCAGGTGTCCCCATAGCAGCAGCGCATCCCTGCCCTCCACCAGCGCCTGCACCGGCTGGCCGACAGGAAGCAGCACCTTGGTCGGCACATGGCCGAACGGCAGCCCGGTCAGCACCGGGGCCTTGAGCTGCGCACGCAGCCAGTCAACCACCTTGGCCAGCGAGTAGCCGCGGTCGTGCGGTGTGAGGCTGTAGTCGGTGAACCGGCCCAGCACGATCAGTTTTTGGCGCGCCAGCACGCCGGCGTGGAGCAATTGGGTCAGCATGCGCTCGATGCGATAGGGGTGTTCACCCACGTCCTCCAGAAACAGCACGCCGCCCTTGATCTCGGGCCACCAGGGCGTGCCCAGCAGCGAGGTCACCATGGCCAGGTTGCCGCCCCACAGCACGCCGTGGTCCGCCAGCACGCCGCCGTGGCGGCCTTGCAGCGCTTTCAGGTCCGCCGCCGGCAGGCGCCAGCCGGTGCCTTCGCCGGAGCCGCTGGTGAGGTCCTCGAAACACGCCAGCATGATCTCGTCCGGCCCGCTGGTGGTGGCGTCGCCGCCATGGCCCTCCCCGGCGTCCGTGCCATCGGCGGCGCCAAAGCCCTCACACAGCGCTGGTCCGGCCCAGGTGGTCGCGGGGTGCCGCGCCAGCAGGCCGAGTTGCAGCGCGGTGAAGTCGCTGAAGCCCACCCAGTGGGTGCCGCGCTCCGCCGCGCGCGCAATCGCGCGCCAGGGCAAGTCGGGCAGCAGGCGGCTCAGGCCATAGCCGCCGCGGCTGATCAGCGTCACGTCGGCGCCGCTGGCGGCCGCGCGGCCGATGGCCGCCAGACGCGTGGCGTCGTCGCCGGCAAAGCGCTGCCAGCTGAGCAGCGCCGCCGTGTCCACTTCGACGTCGTGGCCGAGCGCCTGCAGCCGTCGAACACCGCGGCGGAAGGCCGCGCGGTCGCGCACGGCGCCGGAAGGAGAATAGACGTAGACATGGGCCATAAGTGGGACTAAAAAACTGCCGTTGGCGATTGTCTGGCGTGCGCCAGCAGCTATCAAAATTATAGATTCCTGACGACCTCTGGATCATCAGGGTTGAAAGTGATGCAGCGCGCGCTGTGCAATCTCGCGCCCGTGCTCCGGCACGAAATGTCCCGCCTGAGGAAGAACCCAGGGTGGCGGACAGTCACGGATCAGCGCGGCGAGGTCAGTCATCACGGCCTCCCCCAGTACCGGGTCGCGCGCGCCGACCACCAGCATGCTGCGGCCGTGCCAATGATGGCGCCAGAAGTCACGCGCCGCGCGCGCGATGCCGGCGCCATCATCATCGGCCTGCTTCGGCACCAGGCGTGGAAACGCCCGCGTCGCCGCCCGGTGCCCGGCGTCGGGAAACGGAGCTGCATAGGCGGCGCATTCGTCCTTGGCGAGTGAGGGCTCGGCACGCCCCAACAGGCGCGCGATGTCGTAGGCCGGGTGGTCGGCGCACCACTGGCGCCAGTCGATAAAACCCGCGGGCAGTGGCGCATCGCCGGTTGCCAGCAGCGTGTTCATGGCCAGCAGGCCCTGGTAACGCGTCGGCGCGGCCATCGGCAGCGTCAGCCCCAGCAGGCCGCCCCAGTCCTGCACCACCAGCACGATGCGCTGCAAATCCAGCCGCTCCACCAGCTCCAGCAGCACCTGCCGGTGCCAGCTGAAGCGGTGGGCGCCCTCCTTCTTGGGCTTGTCGCTGCGGCCAAAGCCGATCAGGTCGGGCGCCACCACGCGGTGGCCGGCGGCGCCGAAGGCGGCGATCATGTGGCGGTACAAATAGCTCCAGCCAGGGTTGCCGTGCAGGCACAGCCAGGTGATGGGGGCATCCGGCGGACCTTCGTCCACGTAATGCAGGCGCAGCCCAGCCAGCGCCGGCAGCTCGCTCAGGTAGCGCGGCGGCCAGGGGTAGCCGGGCAAATGCTCGAACGCGATGTCCGGCGTGCGCAGCGCATCGTCACGCAAGGGGGCGCGGTTGACGCGGCGGGGCCGGAAGAACTCGCGCAGCAGTGCCCCGCACTCGTCGGCCAGCACGCCGGCGCTGACCTGCGTCCGGTGGTTCAGGCGCGGCTGGGCAAACAGATCGAGCACCGATCCAGCCGCGCCGCCCTTCGGGTCGGCCGCGCCGTAGACGACGCGGTCCAGCCGCGCGTGCAGGATGGCGCCGGCGCACATGGCACAGGGCTCCAGCGTGGCGACCAGCGTGCAGCCATCCAGTCGGTAGTTGCCCAGGGCCTGCGCCGCCGCGCGCAGGGCGAGCACTTCGGCGTGGGCCGTCGGGTCGTGGGCGCCGACCGGGGCGTTGTGGCCGGTGGCGATCACACGGCCATCCTTGAGCACGACCGCGCCCACCGGCACCTCGCCCAGGGCGGCGGCGGCTTGTGCCTGTTGCAGCGCCAGGCGCATGGCCTGTTCATCGCTCAGAGGGCCTTCGGTCACCGCAATTGCTCCCGAAAAAATAGCTGCTCGCGCTTTTCAGGAGCGCGCCAGAAGCGGATTTGACCGAGAAATCGGCTCACCGTGCATCCACCGGCAACTCGCGCGTGGGTGACTGCAACGCGCTTTCCAGGGCTTGCTGGTACTGCTGCTGAAGCGCCTGGCTTGGCTGGCGTGCCGACGCCCCGGCGGCGGCCGCGGCAGGCGCCGGCGCGCGGTGCGCCGCCAGCTGGCGCCGGGCCAGCCAGCCGACGACCGCCAGCGCCAGCACGAGGCTCAGCAAGCCAACCACACGCATGCCTCAAGCCCCTGGTCGCCCGGACGCACCGCGCGCCAGGCCCAGGCGCTCCATCCAGCCGGCCAGTGCCTGCTGCGGCGCGCCGCCTTGGGCGTACGTCGCGTGCAGCGCCGCGTGAGACTCCGGTCGGTGCTGGTTGAGCTTGAGCTTGCACTGCCAGTCGTCCACCCGCAGCTCGAACGCCACAATGCCGGCCAGCAGCTGACGCGCCAGGCCCGGCGCCATGGCCTGCCACTGAGGCGCGTAGCCCGGCTCGTGGTCGGCAATCAGCTGCTTGAGCAGCGCGTCCTTGGTGGCGGCATCGTCATGGTCGATCAAACGCGCCGTCACGGTGCAGTGCACGGCGACGTAGTTCCAGGTTGGCACGCGCGCCAGGTCAGGATAGACGCGCGGCGACATGTAGGCGTGCGGCCCCAGGAAGCTCACCACCGCCCGCGGCCGCTGCTGCAGGTGCCGCCATTGGGGGTTTGGCCGCGCCACATGCCCCAGCAGCACGAAGTGCCCGCCCTCCTCCTTCCGCAGATGCAGCGGCAGATGGGTCACAAACGGCAAGCCCTCGTCATCCAGGGTGATCAGGCTGGCAAACGGGTGTTCGCGCATCAACCGAGCGGCCAGGCGCGGGTCCTGGCTGGCGAACTGCGGTGGCAGGTACATGGCGGGCGGTTCCGGGCAGGGGGCTTGCTGAGTCGGCATCCTAACGCATCCACCATAACGCTATAACTTACATAGCTGCTTGCGTTGATCAGTCGTGCGCAGGAGCCCAGTTTGATTCTGGATTCAGTCGGCCATCACCGAATCACCGTCCGTGAAGCCGATGGCCGGCAACACACCCTGAGCGCCGCCAGCGACCCCGACACCAGCGTGCACAGTCGATGTCCTGGCGTTGCGGCTACGCCGTCGTCAACGGAGCAAATCCGTGCGTTCGAAGTGACGAAAAAGCACACGCAGCGCAAAAAAAAACAACGGTCAAGGTCGCTCACGCGCGATAAAGCGTGTGGGATTCGGCGCTCCAGCCCCTGTTGACGCCGGATGGCCTGCCAAATACGGTCATAATCAGCGCGCTCCAAGTAAGTCGATGTTATGCGTGCTACACGGGTCAGGAGGAGACGGCCTGTTCACGCGACGGGGATCAAGGTCAGGCAATTCATGGCAAAAAGCGTCTTTCGGCGACCACATAAGCGACGCGCCATTTCATGGCCATTGCTGGAGGCTTTGGTTTGCCTGGTGTCATTGTCCGGCGTCTCCAGCGCCCATGCCCTGGCATTCGGCCCGGTGCGGGTGCTGAGTGCCACGGGTCAACCGCTTCGACTCGAGGTTGATCTGCTGGACGTGCGGGAGACCCCCGTCTCGGCACGCGCGTTGCCCACCAGCGAAGAGCGTGATCGCTTTTTCGACAAGCCGCTGGGCTATGACGTCAAGACCGAGATCAAGCGCCAACCTGACGGGCGCTACATCCTGCGCCTCACATCCAGCCAACCAATTGCCCAGCCGGCACTGAAATTCGCCCTCGAGGTCGATGACGGCGAAGGCGTGCTGGCGCGTGATTTCTCCGTGCGGCTGGGGGCCGCCGAAACTGCGACGCGCGCCCCGGCGCCAGCGCCGGAGCCAGCCCAGACTCGGGCAGCCCCCCCCATGCCGGCACCGCCAGCCGCTTCGGCATCGCCGGCAGCACCCGCGACGACGGCACCGTCGCCCGCTGCCCCAGCGCCTTCACCCACCCCCTCGGCGGCCCCCGTGGCCCCGACCACGGCAGGGGCGGGACTGGCACCGGCGGCTCCCGCACAGCCATCGTCCCCCGCCGCCCGGGCGTCTTCCCCTTCCCGACCGGCAGCGGGCGCCAGTGCGCCGCCGGTCGCCGTACGCGAACCCGTGCGCCCGTCCGCGAGCTCGGTGGCTGCCGGCGAATTTTCCGGCGGTGCACCGGACGACGCCGCCGCGCGAGGACGTGGCCGCTCCCGGTCGGCCAACGAGCGCGCCGAGTTCGAAGCGCTGCTGAAACCGCCCCAGTTGGAGCTCGGCACGGAGCCCGCGCCGCCCGGCAGTGCACCGACGCGGGCCAAGCCAGGCCCCGTCTTGCGGGAACCTCGCGTCGCAGCGGCCAGCCCTCGCCCGCCGTCCTCGGCATCGATCTACTCCTACGGCGACACCGAAAGCGCCGATACCGGTGCCCGAACCCCCACGATCGCACGCGCCGCGCCCGGCACCCCGCCAGTGTCAGCCCGACAGGCGGCCCCGGCCTCACCAAAGCGGGTGGACAGCGGCGTGCGGCGCGCGACCGGTGATGCGGTCAAGCCCAAAAAGGCCCCCAAACACCGCACGCGACCGCAGAAGGTCGCACCAGCGCCCACCCCACCCACCACCCCTCACCCATCCACGCGCAAACCCACCACCGTGGTTCAGGGGCCGGAGAAGAGCCCATCCAAAGCCGCGGCAGAAGCACCGAGCCAGGCGCTGGTGCCGCCGCAAGACAGGCCAGCCAAGGAGTCTGCGACGCGGGCTGCGCCAACACCTCCATCGGCCGGCGTCGACGCCACAGCCGCCAGGCCCAGCGCCACCACGGCTTCGCCATCGGCGTCGCGGCCGTCGGTGGGCGCGGCAAGCCAGCCCGAGCGCGGGGCATCGGCCGCACCACCCGAAAAGACCGCCGACGCAGCGCAAGCTGCAGCAGCAGCCGGTGTCGCAGCGTCCACCGTCACCCCGGCTTCGGCGCCAGCGGTGGCAGCGTCTGCAGCAGTCGCCGCACCCAGTGGGCCGGCCAGCGAGGCGGCGTCTGTCCCAGCTTCGGTGGCCAGCCAGGCGACCGCCGCTCCCACGCCGAAAGCGCCCGTCCCTACCACCGCATCCAGCGAGTCCGAACAGGACAGCCTGTCGGGCTACTGGGTCGGCCTGGGCGGGGCGGCCCTTGTGGCGGGCGCCTTGCTGGCCTGGCGTCGGCGCCAGCGGCAACAGCGCAACGACTACATCGATCTGGCGTCGCTGCGCGCACTCCAGCCTACCGGCGACGGCGTCCGCGACGACATCGCCGTCTGGCCGAAACCGCCAGAGACCGCCCAAGCACCTGAGGCGGACGCCTTGTCGCGCTTTCCGGCGCAGGACGAGCACACGTTCGGCGATTCCCTGGCACAAGCCCGCGAGGCGCAGCAGCCCCCGGGAGGTGTGGCGGAGGAAGCGGCTCAAGCGTTCGAGGGCTCGGCGCACGCGTCCGTGGAACACGGATCCTCGGCCCCGCACGCGGAGGCTGGCGCAGCGACCCTGGCCGGCGAGTTCGAGGCCCTGTCGGCGCGGCTGTCGGAGGCCCGGGCGCTGCTGGAGCAGGGACGCCATGAAGAAGCCGGTGCGTCGGCGCGGGACATCGTCGACCTGTGCGAGGCACTGGAGGCTGAACTGGCCGATCTGAACAAGAAGCTGCGAGGCTGAACATGCAGAATCGCTGCCTTGACTCGACCCTTGTATTTTGTGGAGACCACGAATGTTTCACCGACCCAGCATGAAGCCGATCGGCCTCGGCCTCGCGTGCTTTGTCATCGGCCTGCTGACGACCACCGGGGTGCACGCCCAGCAGGTATCCAGCCGCAATGCGCTGGGCATTGCCATGGTGACGCTACCTGCTGGCAGCTTCCGCATGGGCTCCTGCCTGGTTCGCCCTGAGCGCGATGTGTTCCTCGGCCGTGCCTGCGAGAACCCCGATCACGATGCGAAGATCAACGAGACCCCGCAGCACGTCGTGAACGTGCCGACGTTTCAGCTGGCCAAGACCGAGGTGACGCTGCGACAGTTCAAGCAGTTCATCGTGGCCACCGGCCGGGAAAGCCTGGTCGACGCTCAGTTCATGCAGCATAACAACCAGGGCGACAGCTCGCCCGTGGTCCGGGTGAGCTGGAACGATGCGCAGGAGTTTGTCCGCTGGCTGAACCAGGTCGATGGGGGCGGCTGGCGCTTGCCCAGCGAAGCCGAGTGGGAGTACGCCTGCCGCACTGGCGGCGCTGCCCGGTTCTGCTCCGTGTCGGCCAACGAAAGCGTGAGCGCCTGGACGGCCGACAACAGCGGCGGGCACCAGCACCCGGTCGGCCTGATGCTGCCCAACGCCTGGGGCTTGCACGACATGTCCGGCAACGCCTGGGAATGGGTACAGGACTGCTGGTCGGACAACTATGCTGGGGCTCCGACGGACGGATCGGCCGTCCAAAGCACGTGCAACACTCGCGTGCTGCGCGGCGGTGCAGCCAACAGCGCGGTCTGGGAAACCCGATCCGCCACGCGCACGAACAACGCAGCAGACTATCGCGGCAACCTGTACGGCTTCAGGTTGGCTCGCAGCGTGCGGTGATGGAAGCACTCCTGCCCTCGCGGGAGCTTGCACATCGGCAGAACGTGGCTTCAGGGAGATGGTCGATATGAAAAAAAAACGAAAGTCGACTGACAGGTTTGCGCGTCACCACAGCCGTCTGGCGCTGGCCAGCGGAGTGCTGGTTTCTGTCGCGTTGGGGGGTGCAGCCCACGCGGTTGTGCTGGGCGGTGTTCAGGTTCATTCCAACCTTGGCCAGCCTCTGGTGGCCGAGGTTGAGGTGCTCAACGTCGATCAGGACAGCCTCAAGGCCAGACTCGCACCGCCCAACGTTCATCAGGCGCACAGTTTTGAGGTGCCGCACCAACTTGGTAACGTCAACGTTAGGCTGGTGAACAAGCGGGATGGACGCCATGTGCTGCGCGTCACCAGTGACCGCGCAGTGACCGAACCCACTCTGGAATTGCTGCTGCAGGCCGAAGACAACACGGGCAGCATCGTCCGCTATGTTCCGCTGCTGATTGATCCTGCGCCCACGGGAGGCAGGCCAACGCCGGTCATGGTGCAGGATCAGCCTGCGACCCGCACGGTTTCCACCCCATCGACATCAGCACCGTTCCAGGTGTCCCGCGCTCCGAGCGCCGGCGGGGCCGAGCCAGCGCGCTCGTCGCCTGCGCGCAAGGCGACCCGGGTGGCTGACGCCGCGAAAAAACGTCATCAGAACGCGCCCAAGTTTGCCAAGGTCCAGGCCGGGCAATCGCTGGATGTCGGGCGCAGCGTGTCCGACCAAGCGGCAGATGCTCCGAAGCCGCGTGTTGCCAGTGTCGCTCCTGGTCGGAGCGATGCGGTCAGCAAAGCCGACCTGGCACCGGTAGCCACTGCGTTGGTTCCCAAGACGACCGACGCCGGATCGTCGAAGTCCGAATCAACACCCCAGACCGTGGCCGGTGCGGGGACCCCTGGAACGGCTGGAAACGCTGAAGGCGTGGCACGCCCAGGCACCCCCAGCCCCAAGGGCAACCAGGAAACGGGAGCGATTGCTGCCTCGACACCGACTGCGGGAGCTGAAGCGGCCGGGCTCGCTTCGCCCTCTGTCCGATCCAGTGGCGGCGCAGAGGTGGCCAGCAACACCCCGGTGATTGCCAAGACGGCCACGCCAGCCGCAGTGGAAGGCAACGGTCGACCGGGGAATTCGGACGAGGAAGGTTTGCTTGGCAACCCGCTGCTGGTTGGCGCCGGCGCGTTACTGGCGGGAGGGTTGCTGGCCTTCGGATGGCGCCGACGTCGTCGCGACGATAGGCCGTTTGGCGCTGCAATCGCACCGCCAGCGGCCGAAGCGACACCCACGCTCGGTGGAGACAGCCGAGCGGCTGCCACGGGGTTTTCGCTGAAATCCGGGTACCCCGGCTCCAAGCGCCTGCCCCCGCGCGGGCCCAGCGTGTTCAGCACCAGCGCATTTGAAATGATGGACGACGTCGACCCGGTGGCCGAGGCGGATGTGTACATCGCGTACGGACGCACGGACCATGCGCGGGCCATTCTTGAAGACGCGATTCGCGTACAGCCGAACCGGGCTGCCCTGCACTTGAAGTTGCTGGCGATCCATCTCGAGCGCCGAGATGCGCGGGCTTTCGCGGACCAGGCGCGCGTCCTGGCCCAGCTCACGGATGCCCAGGGGCCCGAGTGGCAACAGGCCGTGGCCATGGGTTTGCGGCTCGATCCGGAAAACCCCTTGTACGCCGCATCGTCGGACAATGGCCCACACGGCCGTCTGGTCGATTTCGATCTTTCATCCGACGTTCAGGCACTGGCGCGGGACGAAGAGCAGCGTGCGAAAACCCCGGTCCGTACCAAGGAACCACCGTCCACGCTCCACATGGAGGCGGCATCCACCTCCGGGTCGCGGACACCTTCAGCCGAGGACTGGCGCAGCGGCGGCCCAGATCAGGGTGGCAGCCGGTTCAATCAGGCCCCGTCGGATGAAGGGGTTGCACTCAGTCCGAGTCGCGATGACCACCTGATCGATTTCGATCTGACGGAACATCCGCCGGAAGTTCGCCGAGGGGTCGCTTCTCCACACGCTAGCCCGATCGCCGGGCGGACAGCCAGCGCTGTGCCAACCTCGTCGATCGAATCCATGCCTGAGCGGACAGGCGCCACTGTACAACCTGTTCAGGGTGCAGTTTCGGAGGCGGCAAACCTCAGCCGCTTCGACACCTTGCCGGCCAAGCTGGCCCTCATCAAAAACCTGCTGGACGGCGATGACCGCTACGGCGCCGCAGAGGCCGTTGAAGACGCAGCGCAAATGGTGGCCGAGTTGCGCAGCGAAGCATTTCACATCATGACTGCCGCCTTGCGGCGCGCCTGAGGCCGTCAGTCACGACGATACCGAGCCACGCGCCGTTGGCAGGAGTAGCCTGCCTGCCCTGAAAGATTGCGCGCGACATGGAGCCGGTCGGCTATTGGATCACTCCCACTCCATCATCAACAGGTCTCGCAAGCCCGCGTGGTTAAAGGGATTTGCGATGATCGACATGGGCCATTACCGTCGCTTTTACCGTCATCCGACAAGAGCTTTGTCTGGCGCGGAGGATGGAGGGATTTAAGGGGCGACGACTCTAGCAACACCATCGTCAATCGCCCTCTAGGATATCGCAGAGCGCAGCGATTCTCCTCCAATCCTCACTTCGTTGCGACCTTTGGGATCGCCTGCCCTCCCCTCTTAAACCCACGATCACCCGACATGAAGGCTTCCAGCATGTGCGGTATCAGGGTCATGGCATCGACTGCCTCGCCATACGTCTGCGCGTGCATCGCCGCGTAGCGGTCGAGGTCGGCTTTCAGGCAGGCCGGGCACGCGAAGGTCAGCTTGATGTTCTCGGTCTTGGGCAGCGGCCCGAGCCGCAGCTTCTTGGTCGTGCTCATTGCGAGACTCCCCGGCCCCGGTTGAAGAACAGCGGCTGGTACGGCCGCAATACCAGATCCCGGTTCACGATGATGCGTACCGGCAGGCCCGGCCGGCTGGTCAGCGTCGGCTGGATGTTCATGTTGCGCCGGGTGATTTCCTGCCCGACCTGATTGATGCCGTCCTGTGCGCTATCGCGCCCGGCGATGACGATGCGGTTGCCGTCCTGGCGATTCTCCGGCGCGGCCAGTTCGGCACCCACGCCCAGCAGCGTGGTCAGCACCGCGCCCGCGACGATGCGATTCCAATGCCAGTCCACGTCGTCCTCCAGGCCGGCATAACCGGCCGGATCGGTGCCGACAAGGTTGTCGAGCGTCAGCGAGGCCGTGTCGGGCAGGATGACGCGGTTCCATACCACCTGTACGCGGCTCTGCCCGTAGCTGACCTGGCTGTTGTAGCGCCCGAGGATGCGCGATC
>ERZ778021.971-NODE-971-length-39680-cov-5.416833_pt1 | contig 39680 bp, 37 predicted proteins | sample MGYA00375751_ERZ778021 | MGnify/ENA primary metagenome ERZ778021 (study PRJEB29350, sample SAMN05389814) | bioreactor metagenome | isolation source: Thiocyanate stock bioreactor | place: South Africa: University of Cape Town | collected 2013-08-29 ... | reverse complement strand
TGGGCCCCGTGCCGACCGAGCGCCGCGGCATCGCGGCGGGTGCGCGGACGATGCTGCAAAACACCGGCGCGGTCGTCTCGATCGCCTTCGTGATGGCGATCGTTACCGCCGCCGTGCCGACCAACGTGCTGTTCAAGATCTTCTCCGGCCTCGCCTCCGGCCTCACCGCCGCCCAATTGGACCCCTTCATCACCAACATGCACACCGCACTCTGGGTTCTCGCCGCGATCTCGGTGCTCGGCGCCGGGGTGTCGATGCTGCGGCCGAGCGAGAAGAGCGGCGCGGCGCGCGCCTCCCGCCCCTCCCGCGCGGCGGCGATCGAGGAGGCGATCGCCGAGGAGATCGAGGCGACGCCATGAGCCGCGCACCGAGCGAGGAGAGGGGCGAGCGCCCGGCCGAGGAGCGCCTGAAGATCGGCGACGTCGCCAAGCGCGCCGGCACGACTCCGCGAACGATCCGTTACTACGAGGAGATCGGCCTCCTCCCCTCCCCCGACGAGCGCGAGCCCGGCGCGCACCGCACCTACAGGCAGGCCGACGTCGACCGGCTGGTCGAGGTGATGCGCCTGCGCACCCTCCTGGGAGTGTCGCTCGACGGGCTGAAGGAACTGGTCGAAGCCGAAGACAACCGCGCGGCACTGAAGCGAGAGTGGCACGAAGGTGTGGAGGACCCGGTTCGCCGCCGCGAGATCCTCGAGTCCCTCGACCGCCACGCCGAGCGGCAGCTGGAGCTGGTCCGCGCCCGCCGTGACGAAATCGCCGCGGTCGAAGCCGAGCTCCTCTCGCGCCGCAAGCGGATCCGCGACCGCCGTCGCGAACTCGACGACGAACCGGCCGCCACCGCCTAGTGAGTTCGCACTTATGGCCGCTATGCGGCCATAAGTGCGAACTCACCCCACGCCGGCCGTCTGCTCCTCGAAGTGCTTGGAGAGCATCGTGACCTGGCCCTGGTAATTGGAGCCGAGGCCGGCGCCGTAGAGGCGCTCCGCCGGTGACTCCATCCACTCGAGGCCGAGCTTGCAGACCGGCTGGCGGTGCTCGACCATGAACGGGACGTCGCGGGCGCGCACCTCGAGGGCCGCGCGGCTCCCGGGCCGCTTGCCCGCCGGGTCGTAGCCGAAGCCGGGGTCGAAGAAGCCCGCGTAGTGCGTGCGGAGCTCCCCCGCGGTCGGGTCGTAGGCCATCATCTCGGCGGCGATCTGCGGCGGGATCGCGACCCCCTCGGCGGAGAGCAGCAGGTAGAAGATCTCCGGCTCGAGCACGATCCTGCCGCCCGCCTCGGGGTAGACGGGGTCCCAGAAGTCGCTCCAGCGGTAGGCGCGGATCTTGCCGAGGTCGACCGGCAGGCTGTTCTTCTTCGCCCGGTAGCCGACCACGCGGTCGGACGGGCCGGAGACGTCGAGGCTGAGGAAGAGGCCGTCGGCGACCGCCAGCTCGGACTCCGGCACCGGATCGTCACCGAGGTAGACGAGCGGCTCCTCTCCCTGCAGCTCGCGGATCCGCGCGTCGCCGAGGCGGACGTCGCCGCGCGCCAGGCGGAGCTGGTTCAACGAGAGCCCGGTCTTCACCTGGACGGCGAAGGAGCGCGGCACGACCTCCAGGTAGAGCTGCCCGTGGTAGCCGGGGCGGATGTCGTCGAAACGGTTATGGCGGTCGGTGATCACGCGGGTGAAAACGTCGAGCCGGCCGGTCGAGCTCTTCGGGTTGGCGCGGGCGCGCACGTCGTCCGGCAGGGCGAGGCGCTCGATCAGCGGCACCAGGTAGGGGCGGTCGCGCTCAAGCACGGCGCCGTCGCGCAGGTCGACCCGCTGGAAGGCGAGCCCGTCGACCTTTTCCTCGACCGTCGAGTCGACGTCGGGGAGGAAGGAGCAGCGCAGCGCCCAGGCTTCGTCGCCGAGGCGGAGGTCGATGCTGGCGGGCTGGATCGCCTCCGGACGGATCCGGTACTCGCCCGAGCTGACCCACTCGCGGCCGATCGCGTCGGCCAGGGCCTGGGAGGGGAAGACCCCCGCGCCGGGGCCGACGTCCCCCGGGGGGGACGCCTCGGTCGCGCTCTGGGCCTCGCTCATCCAGCGGAGGTTATTCGCCGCGCTGCCTCGGTGCCGAGGTGAGGGGTGAGGACGAACTCGAGCACGTCCGGGACCAGGGCCTTGAGGTCGGCGGTCTCGCCCGCGATCACCCGGCGGCTGAGCAGCGAGGCGACGCCGCCGACCACCGCTTCGTCGGTCGCGGGCGGGACCGGTACGCCGCCGGGCCCGTCGGGGGCGCCGTCGCGGAGGAGCGGGACGAAGCTCTCGACCGCGGACTGGTAGCGGTCGTAGATGCCGCGGCCGGCGCGCAGGCCCTCGGCGAGGAGGATCGCGGCGAGCGCCGGCTCTTCGGTGAGCAGGGTCAGCAGGGCGACGACCGCGGCCTGGACCCGCAGCGCCCAGGCGACGGAGCCGGCGGCGGCGCAGGCCCCGGTGACGCTGGCACGGATCCGCCCGACGGCGAAGTCGTAGGCGGCGAGGAAGCACTCATCCTTACTGTCGAAGTGCTTGTAGAAGTCACTCTTCGACACCGCGGCCCGGCGTCCGATCATTGACACCGTGGTTTTCTGATAGCCGACGTCGGCGAGGGTGAGTATCAGTGCGGCGATCAGCCGATCGCGCTGGTTGCGCGCGACGAACTCGGGGGACAAGCCGTGACGGCCACGCGGCAGACGGTCCATCTGATCATCAGATTGTGACACCGTACAGTCACATTCGCCCCCGGGTAGTGACTCACCTTTTTCCTACACTCCGGTACGGAGAGACGACGAATTCGGTCAGCTCCGGGAGCAGCCCGGGAGCCTCCGCGGCGGCCCCGCGACGCACCTGTCGCTGCACGATCCAGACCGTCCCGCCGACCAGCGCCTCCTCCAGGGTGACCGGTCGGCCCGAGCCCGGGGGCGCCGCCTCGCGCAGGCGGGCGATGAAGCCTTCCAGCGCCGCCTCGTAGCGGGCCGCCGAGGCGGGGCTGGCGGCGGGCGCCTCGACCAGGGCGAGCCGCGCCGCGTCCGGGTGGGCGGCGACGAAGCCGAGCAGGGCGCGCAGGCCGGCTTCGGTGCGCGCCTCCCAGTCGGCCGCGGCGATCGCGTCGCAGGCCTCGGCGACCTCGGCCTCGGCGTCGGCGAGAGTCGTGTCGAAAGCGGCGAGGAAGAGTTCCTCCTTGCCGGAAAAATTGTCGTAGAGCGTCTTGCGGGCGACATGGGCGCGGCGGACGACGTCGGCGATCTTGGTCGCCTCATATCCCTGCTCCGCGCAGAGCTCGGCCATCGCGTCGATCATGCGGCGGCGCTTGTGAGCGGCGACGAACGCCTGCGGCAGCTGCGGCCGGGTTGCGCTCACAGATGCTCCCGAAGTCGGCTAGGGAGCATGTGATCAAGGATACCCAGTGTCTGGAAGTTCATGCTCCGCTCAATATTTCTTCTGGTACCGTGGAAAAACTTTAGTCGTTTTCATTAGGAACGCGGCGGTGTTCTCGGGTCCCGGCCGGGTCGCCCCCTGAGCCCTACATCACAGTTTCTTGGTCTCATCCGACAGAAATCAGATCAACCGGGACCTTCTCGTCGCCGCCCTCGGCGATCAGTGGCCCGCCGAGCTGATCCAGACCGCCGCCGATCTCCTCGCCGACAGCGAGAGTCGCTTCCCGTCCGGGCCGCGCCGGCTACCCGGTGACCTGGTCCGGGCGATCCAGCGCGAGCGCCTCCTGGTCGGCATGCTGGGAGCTACCTCGGAGCTTGGCTACCGCTCGACCAACGTCCAGGACGTGATCGAACGCGCAGGTGTGTCCCGTCCTACCTTCTACGAGCACTTCGCCAATAAAGACGACTGCTTCCTCGCCGCCTTCGACACCTGCGCCGAACGCCTTCGTCACCAGATCACCGCCGCCGCCGACCAAGGCGGCAACGTCTGGCGGGACCGTATCCGCAGCGGCTTCGGCGCCCTCCTCACCTTCGCCGTCGCCGAGCCCGACGCGGCCCGGATGGTCATCGTCGAGGCCCGCGCCGCCACCCCCGACGCCGCCCGCCGCCGCGTCGCCCTCCTCGACTTCTTCGCCACCTGCATCGACGACAAGGTCCGCGAGCTCCTCCCCGCCGGCACCGTCCACTCTCCGATCACCGCCTCCGGCGTCGTCGGCGGCGTCGAATCTCTCCTCTACGCCCGCCTCAACAAAGGCCAGATGGACGACCTCCCCGCCCTCCTCCCCTCGCTCATGTACTTCGCCGTCCTTCCCTACGAAGGCCACCTCGCCGCCAGCGAGGAGCTCGGCCTGAAGTCCACGTGACCGCGGGTCTGATCAGTAGTCGAGGGGGGAGAGAAATACAGAACCGCGCCCTTGGATGGGCGTGCCCACCATCAGTCGCTTCTATGGCATCGAGATCCGGATGTACTGGGATGATCATCCGTTTCCGCACTTCCACGCATTCGCTGCCGGCCGCACCGCAAAGGTACGCATCGACAAGGTCGAAGTCCTCGAGAGCACCCTGACACGCAGGCAACTCAAGATGGTCTGCGAATGGGCCGCGGTACATAGATCTGAACTGGAAAAGAACTGGCACCGCGCCCGGGTCCATGCCACACTCGAACCGATCGAGCCATGGAGATGATCGCGTGCGCATACCGAATCGTCGCCGCCCAAGTGGTCCGCCACGGCGTCGTGGCGCTCACCTTCGAGGATGGGCTGGAAGGCGAGGTAGACCTGACCGACCGCCTTTGGGGGCCGGTGTTCGAGCGGGCCAAGACTCCCGCCGGGTTCGCCGAGCTCTACGTCGACGAGCAGGGCGGAACGATCGCGTGGCCCGGGGAAGTCGACCTCGCGCCGGACACGCTCTACATCCGGGTGAAGACCGGCGAGTGGCCGCCGGGCCTGAGTGAGGCGCCCGAAGGCGCGTAGAGGCGGAGGGGGTGGGATTCGAACCCACGAGCGCCTTGCGACGCCAACAGTTTTCGAGACTGCCCCGTTCAACCGCTCCGGCACCCCTCCGCGGGGCCCTAGGGCAAACAGTGATCCTATCGACGCTCCGTGGGCGTGGCCGCCTCGCCGCCGATCAGCGAGGCCGGGCAGGCCAGGATCAGGACGACACCCACCATCAACCGACGACCTGCGTGCTCAGCGCCAGGAGCGCCGGCCAACCGGCGCTCGGCCAGGCCGGCACGAGGTCGGCATCGCCCAGCGCCAAGCCGACCGCGATGCAGAAGGCCGCGGTCGCGACGGTCACGTCGAGGAGCGCCCCGGCGGCGCGGTGGCGAGCTCCCGGATTCGCCCGCAGGACGAGCAGGAAGCCGGCGTAGGCGAGGCCTGCGAGGACGCCGAGGACGCCGCCGAGAATCGGCCGCACGCCGTAGGCATGACCGAAGGCACCCGAGATGAGGACGACGCCGAGCGTGGCCACCGGCAGCGCGGCCAGCACCCGGCGGCCGGGCCGTTCGCGCGAGAGCGCCCAGGCGGCGAAGGGGACGATCACCACCTGGACGTTGACCAACATCGTCGAAAGGCCGGCGCCGACGTCCTCGATCGAGTGGTGCCAGAGGATCAGGTCGGCGCCGAGGAACGCTCCCGCCAGCCAGAGACCGCGCCGCTGAGGCCGGGGGCGTCCACGATCCGGCGGCGCTCGCGGAGCGCCAGCACGCCGAGGACGGCAGGGCGTAGACGCAGCGGAAGATCGCGGCGGTTGCAGGCGTGGCGCCGCTCAGCTCGACCAGGATGCTGGTGAAGGCGGTGACCACCGCCCCCAGGGCGGCCATCGCCGACGGCGAGTCGAGGCGCGAGCGAGGGGCGCGCCCCTCACCCACCGCGTCGGTCGGTCACCGCGAGAGAACCGTGCAGGCGCTGACGCCGGGGGCGCCGTAGACGTGGGTGAAGGCGACCTTCGGCTCGCCGGGCACCTGACGATCCCCGGCCAGACCGCGCAGCTGTTCGACCACCTCGACCACCTGACGCAGGCCCGAGGCACCGATCGGCTCGCCGTTGGCGATGCAGCCGCCATCGGTATTCACCGGCAGGCGGCCGCCGATCTCGGTGGCGCCTGCGGCGATCAGCTGCTCCTGCTCGCCGTGGTCGCAGAGCCCGGTCTCGGCCATGTGCATGACCTCGGCACCCGACTCGGTGTCCTGAAGCTGGGCGACGTCGACGTCCTCCGGCCCGATCCCCGCCCCCTCGAAAGCGGCACGGGCAGCTTCGGTGGTCGGCGGCACGCCGTCCTCGACCGGGATCGAGGGACTGAGCACCTCGAAGGAGCCGAACTTGCGGGTGCGGAGGGCGACCGAGCGCAGGTAGACCGGGTCCACCGGCATCGAACGCGCCCGGTCCCCCTTCGCCAACACCAGCGCCGCGGCGCCCTCGCCCGGCGAGCAGAACATGAACTGGGTGAGCGGGTCGCTGATCATCCGCGACCCGGCGACCTCCTCCGCCGAGAGCCGCCGGCGCCGCCAGGCCTTCTCGTTCAACGCCCCGTTGGAGAACGCCTTCGCGGCGACCTTCGCCAGCGTCGTGTCGGAGATGCCGTACAGCTCCTTGTAGCGCTGGATCTTCATCGCGAAGAACTGGGTGGTCAGCATCAGCCCCGTCTCGCCGTACCAGGAGCCGATCCCCCAGTCCTCGGGGAACAGGTTGAAGGCGCCCTGGGGATGCTTGTCGAAGCCGACCACCACAGCCAGGTCGGCCGCTTCGGCGACGACCATCGCGTGCGCGGTGGTCAGTGCCGAGCCACCCGTGGCACAGCCGTTGCTGACGTTGATGAAGGGGATGCCGGTGAGGCCGAGCACCCCGACCGAGGTGTCGGCGTTGCCCGCCGCTTCCGACCCTCCGGCGGCAAATTCGATCTCATCCCACCCGACGCCGGCGTCGGCGCAAGCTTCGCGGACGGCGATCGCCGCCATCTCCAACCCGCTGACGCCGGGATGGCGCCCGAACGGATGCAGTCCGGTGCCGACGATCGCCACGTCCTCGCTCATCTCTCGCCCCCTTCGATCGCTTCGTCGGCCGGCGCGAAGGCGAAGGTCCGCCTCGCCTCGCCGTCGGGACCGGTGGCCGGGATCAGGGTCAGCTCCATCGCCATCCCGATGCGCAACTCGTCGGGATCGGCGGTGGTGAGGATCGACTCGACCCGACACTCGCCAGGCAGCTCGACGTAGCCGACACCGTAGGGCTCGAACTCCTCGGGCCCGGTGTAGGGCGGCGTCTTCGGCCGGAAGCGCTGCACGGTCCAGGTCCAGAGCTCCCCCCGGGTCGCGAGCAGGTGCTCTTCCGGCTCGGCCGCCGCGCAACGAGCGCAGGAGGCCTGGGCGGGGAAGGTGACCGTGCCGCAGGCGCCGCACCTCGAGCCCACCAGCCGCGGCCCGGCGGCGGTCTCGACGAAGAGCCCGGCGGCGATCGGGTGCGCCGCGCGCTCGTCGCGCAACAGGGACCGCCGCACCTTGCCGCTGTCTTCCCGCAGCGGCTCGGTGACGAAGTCGTAGCTCGTCGGGATCTTGTAGCGACTGAGACGCTCGCCGAGGTGGGCGCCCAACTGCTCGGGGTCGAGCGCACCGGCGGCGCGGACGATCGCGTGGACCCGCTGGCCCAGATCCTCGTCGGGAAGCCCCACCACCACCGCTTCGAGGACGGCGGGGTGGGATTCGATCGCCACCTCCACCTCGGCCGGATAGATGTTGACGCCGCCGCGCAGGATCAGGTCCGAGCGCTTGTCGGCGAGGTAAAGGTAGCCCTCCGGATCGAGCCAGGCCATGTCCCCGAGCGACTCCCAGCCGCCCTCGACGCGGCTCGATTCCGCCCCGAGGTAACGATAGGTCGGCGTCCCCTGAGGGTCCTTGCGCATGAAGAGCTCGCCCACCTCCCCGGCCGGCATCTCCGCCCCGCCTTCACCGAGGATCCGCAGTTCGCCCGCCACCGGTCGACCGACGGAGCCAGGATGGCGACGCCATTCGGTGCCGCTGATCACGGTGTTGGCGATCTGCTCGGTACCGCCGTAGATCTCGTAGATCGCCTCGTCGCCGAAGCGCTCCATCCAATCTTCCTTCAGCCAGTGCGGGCAGGCCGAGGCCGTGTGCATGACGGTCTCCAGGCTGGACAGGTCCACCGCCGCGAGCTCGTCCTCGGGAAGCCGTGAGATCCGCATCATCATCGTCGGCACCGCGTAGAGATAGCTCGCCTGGTACCGCTCGATCTGCCCCAGGGTCCGCAGGGGATCGAACCGGGTGCTCATGACGACGTGGTTGCGTCGCAGCAGGCCGAACATCGCGAAGAGGAAGGGGCCGTTGTGGTAAAGCGGACCGGGGACGACGATCGAACCGTCGGTCGGCAGGCGGGTCAGCTCGCGCAGCCCGTCGTCGTCGGGATCGACCAGCGCCGGGGATGCCGAGAGGATCACCTTCGGCCGCCCGGTGCTGCCACCCGAGGTCGGCGCCTTCCACGACGCTGCCGTCGCCTCGGCGTAGGCCGTCGGCACCGCGGCGCCGACGTCGGCGCGCTCCACTTCTCCCGGCCGCAGGACCGTCGGGCCGAGGCGGCGCGAATCGTCGTCCTCGACCACGACGACCTTCGGTCGGGTCAACTCCAGGATCGCCTCCAGCTCGGCCGGCGCCAGTCGGTTCGACAGCGGCTGCGGGGTCGCGGCGAGCATGTGCGCGCCGATCGTCGCCGCGATGAAATCGTGGCTGTTCGGCAGCAGGACGCTGACGATGTCGCCCGCGGTGACACCCCGGCGCTCGAGCCCCCGTGCGTACCCGACCGCCAGGGCGAGCAACTCGGCCCTGGTCAGCGTCGCGTCGTCGACGGTCAGCGCCGGTGCGTCCGGTTCGGCCTGGGCCGCCACGATCAGCGCGGCCGGCATCGACATCGTGGTCATCACTTCTCTCCTGGGACCGGCCTAGCCCGAGAATCCGGTTTCACCGAGCCACAGGACACCGGTCTTGCCGATGAACGATCCGACGACGTCGTCCTGCCGGGCGAAGATGAACGGCGAGTAGGCCCCGAAGATCAGCGCGTGTTCTTCGCTGATGATCTGCTGCATCTGGGCGTAGAGGGCGTCGCGCTTCGCGGCGTCGGTCTCCATCTGCGCTTCCGGGAGCAGCTTTTCCATCTCCTTCGTATCGACGTTGGCGAAGCTGCCGCCGGTGGCGTTGTAGAAGGCGATCAATTCGGCGGGTGACGACTTGCCGTAGTTCATGATCGCCGCCGCGTCGAATTCGTCTTCTTCCATTTCGCCGATCACGGTGCTGAGGTCGGCCTTCTTCACCGAGACGGTGAAGCCGACTTCTTCGAGGTTCGCCTGGGCGATCTGCACCGCCTGCGTCCAGAAGGGGCTTTCCGAGATCGAGGAGATCGCGAACGTCGGCTTGACGCCTTCCTGCACCGCTTCGGCGAGGAGTTCCTTCGCCTTTTCGACGTTGTGTTCGGGCGCCGGCAGGCTCTTGTCATAGCTGGGGGTCGACGGGGTCAGGTACGAGTTCATCGGCTCCCCCTGACCGTGAAGCGCCAACTGGACCATCGATTCCCGATCGAGCGCGTCGTTGACGGCTTCACGCGCCTTCGCGTTCTGGAAGAGCGGCCCTTCGTTGTTCAGGATCAGGTACCACTCGGTACCCAGCGCGGAGGAGTCCACGGCGAGTTCGGGCGTCTGTTCCAGCGCTTCGATTTCCGGGAAGGGTGGCGACTCGGCCATGTCGAGCTGGCCGCCACGCACCTGGGCGGTGCGGCTCTCCGGGTTCTGCACCGTGTGGTAGACGACTTCATCGAGGTAAGGGCGTTCCGGCGTCCAGTAGTGCGGGTTTTTCTTCAGCGTCAGCGATTCGCCCTTTTTCCAGTTGGCGAACTCGAACGGACCCGTGCCGACCGGATGTTCTTCGAACTGTTTTTCCGACTCGCCACCCCAGTCCTTCGGCACCACGCCGAAGCCCCAGCGGGAGAGCAGCGCCGGCATTTCGGGAGTCGGTTTCTGGGTGGTGAGGACCACCGTGGTGGGAGACGGCGCTTCCGGCTTCCCCCACCCTTCGACGATGCCCGCCAGGGTTTCGACTTCCTCGCTGCGTTCGAGCGACCACTTGACGTCGGCGGAGGTCATCGGCTTGCCGGTCGAGAACTCGACACCTTGTTTCAGCTGCATCGTCCAGACGGTGTCGTTCTTGGTCGCCTTATAGCTTTCGAGCAGCCAGGGAACCACCTTGCCTTCGTAGTTTTCTTTGAACAGCGTCTCGAAGATCTGCGACTCGGCGTTCACGTCTTCGAGGGTGAAGGCCGTGGACGGGGTCAGGCCGAGGAATTCTTCGCCCAGCGACAGCGAGAGCGTCCCGCCCTGCTGTGGTTCGCCCGACGATTCCTTGCCGGCCGAGGTACCCGCGGCAGGCGAGGTCGCGCCGCCGCCGCTCGACGTACTGCCGCCGCCACATCCGGCGACCATCACGGCGATCGACAACAACAGCACCAACAGTGAAGCAACCTTTGCGCTCCGCACTCGACTCACGGCGTTCTCCTTCCTCGATTCCCCGTGGTCGTGATCGTCGTCGATGACCTGGTGAGTGCGGGAGACGCAAAGCGGGCTTATTGACTCGCCGTTACTGGACGGAATGTAAATTCACCATGTGTTCTTCAAGAGTGCTGCCGGGTTGTCGACGGTTACGCGTCGGATATCCGCCGCATCCCATCCCTTCTTCCTCATCAGCGGCAGGACGTTCTCCAGGATGTGCGAATAACCCGGCCCTCCGTACTTGCGGAAGTAGGCCCGCATGCAGATGTCCTGGGCGATCACGAGCCGATCGCCGAACCCCTTCTCGCCCAGCTCCCCGAGCCAGTCGATGCGGGTCCCGTCATTCGGGCGATCGATGTCGCTCCACGGGTAGTAGCTGCTCTCCTGCCCGAAGAGGTCGAACTCCAGGTAGCAGCCCGTCCGCGCCAGCCGCTCGAGCTCACCGGGGCTGGTCAGGGTCCGGTCGAGATGGCACATCACCAGCCTGGCCGGGTCGACACCGGTCGCGAGGATCCGGTCGACTCCGTCGAACAGGGACTCGGGGCTCCGCCCCGGATGGACCTGGAGCGCCGCCCCGGAGCTCATCTGCGCTTCGCAGGCGGCCTCGAGGACCTTCGCCTCGGTCGGATGGATCGGATCGCTGAGCCCGATCTCACCGATGATCCCGGCGCGGACGCCGGTGTCGCGAACCCCCTCCCGGAGGTCCTTGAGGATGAGGTCGCGGATCGCCTCGCGGGGGACCTGATCGAGGCCGACCGGTTGGCAATAGAACCCGCAGCCCATGATCACCTTGATGCCGGAGGCACGCGAGACCCGGCGCAGGCCCTCGGCGTCGCGGCCGAGGCCGATCGAGGTGGACTCGACCAGCGAAACGCCGCCTGCGAGCCGGTAATGGCCGAGCTCCTCGATCGCCTCGTCCTCGTCCCAGAGGCGCAGGTTGTCGACGTTCGTCACGTGGCGGCGGATCCAGTCGTAGTTGTCCGGCCGGATCGGCTCGTGCATGCGGCGCCGAACCGTCGCCGGGAACTCGACGTCGAGCGCCGCCGGCCCGCTGCCCGCCGCGTACACCCCGCTCGTCATCTGGCTCGACCCGAGGACGCCGGAGAGATCCGCGAGCAGGTGCTCGTGCGTCTGCGTGTAGCCGAGCGCGGCCGGCTCGAGCGGCCCGAGCACGGTCATCACGGTCTCCGCGCGTCCGCCGGCCGCCGACTTCGGATCAGACTGCACGACACCCCCCGTCGACGGGGATCACGGCGCCGGTGACGTAGCTGGAGCGGTCGCCGGCCAGGAAGGTGACGACCTCGGCGATCTCGGCGGTCGCGCCAGTTCGTTTCAGTGGCGTCACCTTCCCGAACTCATCCAATTCCTCGGGATACTCGGTCAGATTCTTCGCGCTTCTGATCGGGCCGGGCGCCACCGCGTTCACACGGACCCCGCTGCCGCCCAGTTCGGCGGCCCAGGTCTTGGTCAGCGACTCGAGCGCGGCTTTCGAGGCCGCGTAGCTGCCCATCCCAGGGGTGCCGCGGCCGGCGACCAGCGAGCTGATGTTGATCACGGAGCCCGATTCCCGTGACGCCATCCCGGGGACGAGCCCGGCGGTCAGGGCGTAGGGCGCCCGGACGTTGGTGAGGTGAACCTCGTCGAGGCCGGAGAGATTGCTGTCGACGACGTTGCCGCGGCCGATCGCGGTGGCGTTGTTGACCAGGATGTCGATCTCGCCGGCAGCTTCGATCAGGCGGTCGACCGCTTCCGGCTCGGTCAGATCGGCAAGGACGAACGTCGCCCGATCGCCGAGCGCGTCGGCCGCCTCGGCGCCGCGCGCAGGGTCGCGGCCCGTGATCAGCACCACCGCTCCTTCGGCGATGAACTGACGGGCGATCTCGTGGCCGATCCCACCGAGCGCGCCCGCACCGGTGATCAGCGCCCGCTTGTCCTTCAGCTGCATGCGCTCACCCCACGCTCGTAGGTGGTCGCGAGCGTCGACGAGGAGAGGTCGGTCTCGTGTTCGACCTCGATCGTGATTTTCGTCTGCCACCCCTCCGACGCGGCGTCGAAGAGCCGCCGCTCGTCGGCGGCCGCCTCACGCCAGAATTCCTCGTCCTCCTCACCGCCACGTGCGTGCGCGGCCTCGAAGGCCTCCCGCGACTCGAACCACAGCTCCATCACCACGTCGAAGTCGACCTTGCCCGGGCCGGTGGACCCGGCGGGATCCTTCCCCTCCTCCGGATAGCGGCGGAAGTACCTCACCACCCCGTCGAAGTGCCCGACCAGCTTCGAGTGCTTCGTCTCGTAGTAGTCGACGAATTCCTCCCGCGTCATCGCGGGGTTACGGCGAAGCAACCAGACCGTCTTGTACATCGGGATCCTCTCTGTTGGTTCTCGTCAAGAAGGCCTGGAGGACGTTCTCGGTGATCCGCGAGACGCCGTTGTCGTAGCCGTCGTGGGACAAGCTGGCGCACCAGGTGATCGCCCCCGCGGCGAACACCGCGCCGCCGTTCGCTGTGTCGGTGTAGGTGATGTCGGACCTGACGTCGGCGTTCTCGCTCCCGCCGAGCCCGGGCCCGGTGACGAGGATGTCCTCGCAGACCAGCTGGTACTCGTCGCCGTGCCCGGTCGAGGAGGCGAGCACCACGGTGTGCCGTGGGGTGCCGAAGCGGCGATCGGCGCGGTCGATCTCGTCCCCCGCCGCTCCGTCCATGATCAGGCCGTACGCCCCGAAGGGGTCCTCGTCGACTCCCTCGAAGATCACCTCCGCGATCTCGCTCGCGTGGTCGGTGCGGCGGTAGCCGGGCGAGGGCGGCGCGACCCCCTCGGCGGCAAAGCCGATCCCGACCAGAGCGTTCGGGCTGCGCCCGCGATACCGCCAGAGTCCGCCGCGCTCGCCGGTGGTGCTGTGGTGGTACTCACCCGGCTGCGACTCCCAGACCCGGGTCCCGGCGTACCCCCGTCGCACCTCGATCACGTGCGGTGCATCGCCCGCGACGCTGGTCACCCAGTAGAACCCGTTGCCGCCGAGGTACATCAGCCGCCCACCCGAGTCGAGGTAGGCGCGCAGCGCGTCGAGCATCGCGCCGCTCCAGTACTCGGGGTGGGAGCCGGTGATCACCACCCGGTAGCCCTGGAGCAGCCCGAGGCCCTCGTCGTGCAGGTCGCCGTCGGTGATGACGTCGTGCCGATGGCCCTTCTCGGTCAACCAGTCGATCAGGTGGAGGTCCGCGCCCAGGCCCCGCGGCGCGCCCGTCGACCACATCCGGTAGTCGGGCCTGATGTTCAGCATCGGTCGCCGGGCGCCGGCGTAGCAGCATCCCGATCCGTCGCCGTGGATGTCGTAGAGCGAGATCCCGAACTCGGGGAACTCCGCCCACTCCGCCTCGCGTGGATCCGACTTGTCTCCCGCGAGTCCCTTCATCTCCTCGAACCCCTCCTTGGTCCGGCGGACGCGCTCGTTCGCGTACGCCAGGTAGGTGAACGTCGGCATCAGCACCCCGATCTCGGCGGTCGGCGCGCCGCGCCGCGGCCGCACGAAGAACGGGATGTGATCCTCCGCCCCGCCCGCCCGCAGCCAGGCTGCGTAGACCCCGCTCGGGAGGTCCCCCGGGACCGCCCAGGAGAAGCTCGGAGACCAACGCGCGTCGACCAGGTCGTCGGCGTGGAAGTGGACGGCACGGAACTCGCCGGGGGCATGGCGCCAGTCCTGCTCCCCCTTCCAGGTGTGATCGGTCATCACCGATGCCGGTCGGTTGACCAAGGTCCCGGCGGGGCTGCGACCGGTCCGGTCGGTGAACTCGGACCCGCCCGGATGAGAGCAGAGGTCCCAGGCGCCGACCAGCGCGTCCCCGGCTACGTCGAGGCCGGAGGAGGCCTCGGCGAGCTCCCGTCGCTCGGCCTCCGCGAGGACCCGGCGGTACAAGCGGGGCTCGGCGATCTTGCCTTCGTAGAAGCTCTCGGCCGCGGAGCCGTCGACGGTCGGCGCCGCGGCCACCAGCAGCCGACGCTCGCCGGCCGGCGGCGCGCTCGCGAACCGCCCGGACCGCACACGGTCGAAGGCCGGCCAAAAGACACTCCTGGCTTCGACCTCGGCCGAGCCGTCGGCGTCGATCCCGGCGTAGACGAAGTACCAGGTCCCGTCCTTGAGATCCGCGCCCAGGGCGATCTCCTCCCCCGCGGAGAGACAAAGGCGCCCTTCGCGGATCGCCAAGACGATCCCCCCGCCCGTCCCTCCGCCAAGGGCCATCACGCACTGTGGCCCACCCCGACCGACCGCCGTCGGGCAGATCCAGGCGCTGAAGCCGAACGCGTCACGCGGGACCAGGACACCGTCCACGCGCCCGTAGGAGCCGGGCCGGGTCTCCTGCATCCCGCCCGCGTAGGTCCCGTCGATCGCGCTCCGCAGCTCCCGCTGCTTGAAGCCGGGCCCGGCCGGGTTCCGGTCGCCGTGGATCAGCCGGACCAATGACGCCTCGTACGTCCCGACGGAACTGCTGACCATGAAGGCGATCTCGCCGCCTGGTTCGACGCTGAGCGCGTCGGTGTATCCGGTCAGCATCAACGCCGTCCCCTGCTCACGCGTACATCCCTCCGGGCATGCCGCCGCTGACGTTCAGCACCTGGCCGTGCACGTAGTCGGCGAATCGCGAGGCGAGGAAGAGTGCCGGGCCGGCGGCCTCCCGCGGGGTGGCCGGTCGGCCGAGCGGGATGACCGCCGTCGCCACTCCCCGCTGCTCCGGCGGGATGCCGAGCGCGATCCTCGCCCCGGTCGGCGAGGTGATCTCCCCCGCCTCTCCCATGGCGGCGGTTAGCCGGGTCTCGACGTAGCCGAAGGCGAGCGCGTTGACGTTGATCTTGAACTGGCCCCACTCCTTGGCCAGCGTCTTGGTGAGGCCGATCAGCGCCGCCTTGCCGGCCGCGTAGTTGACCATCCCGGGATTGCCCATCATCCCGGTGGTCGAGGAGACGTTGATCAGCTTGCGGAAGACCTCGGTTCCCTCCTCGCGCTCGCGCCTCGCCTGCGCCCGCCAGCGGGGGGCGAGCGCCCGCGCCACCCGGAACGGGACCACGGTATGGATGTCGAGCATCGCCTGGAACTGGGCGTCGGTCATCTTGTGGGCGATCCCGTCCCACGGGTAGCCGGTGTTGTTGACGACGATGTCGACGTCGCCGAAGGCGTCGACGGCGGTGGCGACCAGTTCCTCGGCGGCGCCCGCCCTGGTCAGATCGGCGGCAAAGACAGCGGTCTCACCCCCGATCTCGGTCGCCGTGTGTGCGGCGGCCTCGGCGTCCAGGCCGCTGATCAGCACCTTCGCCCCCTCGGCCGCGAAGAGCTCGGCGGTCGCCCGCCCGATCCCCCGCGCCGAGCCGGTGACGATCGCCACCTTGCGCTCCAGAAGGCCCATCAGCCGACCACCGTCCCTAGGCGGGCCCGATGCGCAGGGCGCCGTCGAGGCGGATGGTCTCGCCGTTCAGCATCGGGTTGACGACGATCTGCTCGACCAACGCCGCGAACTCGTCCGGGGTCCCGGGGCGGCGCGGGTAGGGGACGCTGCGGGCCAGCGAGTCGCGCGCCTCCGCAGGCAGGCCCGCCACCATCGGCGTGTCGAAGACGCCCGGGGCGACGGTGACGACGCGCACCGCGTGCCGGGCCAGCTCCCTGGCGCTCGGCAGCGTCAACCCGACGATCCCCGCCTTCGAGGCCGAGTAGGCGACCATCCCGGCCGGACCGTCGAAGGCCGTGATCGAGGCGCTGTTGACGCAGACGCCGCGCTCGCCGTCGGCGGTGGGCTCGGCCGCAGCCATCGCCGCCGCCGCACAGCGCAGGACGTTGATCGTGCCCAGAAGGTTGATCTCGATCACCCGGGCGAAGGACTCGAGCGGGGTCGGGCCCGCTCTGCCGATCAGGTTGTTCGGAGTGCCCACGCCGGCGGTGTTGACTGCGATCCGCAGGGCGCCCTGCCCCGTCGCAGCGGCGACCGCCGCCTCGATCGAGGCCGGGTCGCAGACGTCCGCCGTGACCCAGGTGCCGCCGATCTCGGCCGCCACCGCGGCGGCCCGATCCGCCGCCCGATCGGCGACCAGCACCGTGGCCCCGGCGGCGGCGAACTTGCGCGCCGTCGCCTCGCCGAGCCCCGAGGCCCCGCCGAAGACGATGGCGGCCGAACCGTCGATCCGCACCCCGCCCTCGCTATCCGCGGGTCTCGCTGCGCGGCGCCACGGCGATGCCGAGATCGGCGATCTCCATCGGCGGCAGCTCGGTGGTCGCGTCGAGGAGCTTCCGCGTGTAGGGATCCTTCGGGTGCGCGAGCACCTCGCCGACCGACCCCTGCTCGACGATGACGCCCTCGTTCATCACCGCCACCCGGTCGCAGAGCTGCTTCACCACCGCGAGGTCGTGCGAGATGAAGACCATCGTCAGGCCGAGTTCTCGCTGCAGGCGCTTCAGCAGAATCAGGATCGACGCCTGGATCGAGACGTCGAGGGCGGAGACCGGCTCGTCGGCGACCAGCAGGGTCGGGTCGATCGCCAGCGCCCGCGCGATCCCGATCCGCTGACGCTGACCGCCGGAGAAGGCCCGCGGGCGTTTGTCCATCGCCGTCTCGGGCAGCCCGACCATCGCCAACAACTCCGCCGTCCGCGCCCGCGCCGCGTCCTTGCCTTGGACCATCCCGTTGACCCGGAGGAGTTCACCGATCGCGTTGCCGACCGTCATCCGCGGGTTCAGCGATCCGTAGGGATCCTGGAAGACCATCTGGATCGCTCGCCGCTGCCCGGAATCGCGGTCCACCCGAAGCGGCTCTCCGCCGAACCGGATCTCGCCGCTGGTCGGCTTCTGCAGCCCGACGATGCACTTGGCGACCGTCGACTTGCCCGCCCCCGACTCGCCGACGATCGCGAACGACTCACCTTTGCGGATCGTCAGATCGACCCCCCGAACCGCCTCGAAGCGCTCCCGGCGGCGGAGGAAGAGGTCGCGGCCACCGCCGAAGCCGACCCGCAGATCCTTCACCTCGAGCAGCGCGTCATTCACCGGTGGCCTCCGTCAAGCTCGCGAACAACTCCTGTCGACGGCAGGCGCTGACCCGTCCGACGCCGACCTCGATCGTCTCGACCCCCTGCCTGCAGGCCTCCTCGGCAAAGGCGCAGCGGGGCGCGAAGGGACAGCCGGGCCCGGCTTCGCCCGCCGCGGGCGGGGCCCCCGGGATCGCCTCCAGGTCATCGATCGAGGAATCCTTCGTCGGCACCGCCCGCAACAGCGCGAACGTGTACGGATGACGAGGGCGCCGCAGCACCTCCGCGGCGGGCCCTTCCTCGACCATGCGGCCTCCGTACATGACGACCAGCCGGTCGCAGACCCGCGCGGCGACGCCGAGGTCGTGGCTGACCAGGATCACGCCGATGTCGCGCTCGGCCGAGAGGCCGAGGATCAGGTCGAGCACTTTCATCGTCACGGTCGCGTCGAGGGCGGTGGTCGGCTCGTCGCAGAGGAGCAACGAGGGATCGCCGGCGAGCGCGATCGCGATGACCACCCGCTGGCGCATGCCGCCGGAGAGCTCGTGCGGGAACAGGGCGGCGCTGTGGCGAGGGTCTTTGAAGCCCATCTCACCGAGCAGCTCGATCGCCTTCGCCCCTGCCTGCTTCTTCGAGACCTTCGCGTGCGCGCTCACCGACTCGGCGATCTGTCGGCCGATCCGCATCGTCGGGTTGAGGGCGGTCATCGGTTCCTGGAAGACCATCCCGACGACGCCGCCGCGGAGCCGGCGCAGGTCCCGCGCCGAGGCCTTCGCGACATCGAGGCCATCGACATCGATCTCGCCCTCGCAGACGGTCACGCCTCGCGGGAGCAGGCCCGCGATCGCCTTCAGCGTGGTCGACTTGCCGGAGCCGGACTCGCCGACCACACCGACCACCTCACCCCGCCGGACGCTCAGCGACACCTCGGTGACGGCTCGCAGGCCACCGGGGATCTCGACGCCCAGGTCCTTTACCGCGAGCAGGGTCTCGCGCCGCGTGGCGATGCCGTTCGTCGCGCTCATCGGATGTCGAACCTCTGCGCCAAGCCGTCGGCGATCAGCGACAGGCCGAACCCGGTGATCACGATCGCCGCGCCGGGGAAGACCGCCAGCCACCACTGCTGGTTGAAGTACGGCTGGGCTTCGGAGATCATCGTCCCCCAGTCCGGCGCGGGGGGCGGCACGCCGAGGCCGAGGTAACCGAGCGTGGTGATGAAGATGATGATCAGCACCATGTCCGACATCGCGTAGACGATCGACTGGGTGATGATGTTCGGCAGGATGTGGCGCAGCATGATCCGCCAGGTCGGGATACCGCCGATCCGCGCCGCCATCACGTACTCCAACGCGCCTTCGCGCCGCGCCGAGGTGCGCGCCAGCCGCGCGTAGACGACCCAGTCGATCGCGGTCACCGCGATGATGATCGTGGTCACCCCCGCGCCGAGCACGAACACCAGCGCGATCAGGAGAACCAACATCGGGAAGGCGATGATCACGTCGATGACCCCGACCATCACCGTGTCGATCCAGCCGCCGCGATAGCCGGCGACGATGCCGATCATGGTCCCGATGACGAACGGCAGGACCAGCGCCGCGAGCGCCGTGTAGATGTCGTTGCGGGCACCGTAGATGAGCCGCGAGAGGGTGTCGCGGCCGAGCTGATCGGTTCCGAGCAGGTGGCTCGGCGAGCCCGGCGGGAGCAACGCTTCCTCGACGCTCTGTTTGACCGGATCGTGCGGTGCGACGAGCCCCGCGAAGGCGCCGATGAGGGCGAGCACGATGACGATGAAGAGCCCGCCGGTGAGCGCCGCGTTGGCGCCGACCCGACCGCGGACCGCGGCGCCGACCGTGCGCGGTGAGAGTGGCGAGCGGTCCTCGACCAGGATGTCGGCGGTCGTGCTCGGGCCGGGGTATCCGCCGGCGCTCATCGTGCCTCCACCCGGGGATCGATGAGCGCCTGGACGAGGTCGCCCATGATGTTCACCAGCACGACGACCATGGCCAGGATCAGGGTCACCGCCTGGACGACGGGGAAGTCACGGTTGTTGATCGCCTGCAGCATCAGCGACCCGACGCCGCCGAGGCTGAAGACCTGTTCGATCACCAAGGTGCCGCCGACGAGGAAGGAGATGTTCACCGCCAGCACGGTCACCGTCGGCGCCAGGGCGTTGCGGAGGACGTGGCGGTAGCGGATGCGACGCTCGGTCAGGCCCTTGGCCCGCGCGGTGGTGACGAAATCGGCCTCTGCCACCCGTAACAGCTCGGCCCGCAGGCTGCGAACGACCAGCGGCACGAGGCCCGCCGCGATCGTCAGGCTGGGCAGGAAGAGCGATTCCAGATGTCCGGCGAACCCTTCGCCGAAGCCGGCAGCAGGGAATAGCCCGGTTTCGATCGCCACGTACTCGATCAGGATCAGGCCCAGCCAGAACCCGGGGATGCCGAGCGAGACGACCGATACCCAGCGGACGAGCTTGTCGCGGACGCCACCGCTCTTCGAAGCCGAGAGCAAGGCCGCGGGGACGGCGATCAACCCGGTCAGGATCGTCGCGTAGACGAGCAGCCAGATCGTCACCGGCATGCGTTCGATCGCCAGTTCGCCCGCCGACTGTTCGTAGCGGAGCGAGGTGCCGAGATCGCCGGAGAGCAGGTTCTTCATGAACAGCCAGTACTGCTGCGGCAGCGAGGTGTCGAGACCCCATTTGTGTTCGAGGGCGGCAACTGCCTGCGGCGTCGCGTTGGTACCGAGTGCGGTCCTCGCCGGGTTTCCCGGAACCAGGTGGATCAGGAAGAACACCACGATCGTCACACCGAGGACGACCGGGATGGCCTGCAGGAAACGCCTGGCGAGGAACCGCAGATAGTTCATCGGTACCGGCTCTCCGTCGCTTTCCGGATCAGCCGCTGAACCCGGCTTCGCCGAGCCAGAGGATGCCCGTCTTGCCGGCGAAGGATCCGACCAGATCGGCCTGCCTCACCCAGACATACGGTGAGTATGCGGTCATGATCAGCGCGAGTTCTTCGTTGACCTTCTGCTGCATTTCGCCCCAGATGGCATTGCGTTTCGCTTCGTTGGTCTCGCTCTGGGCTTCGGCCATCATCTTTTCGGTTTCTTCCGTGTTGACCCCGGCGAAGACACCGCCGGTCCCGTTGTAGAGGGAGAAGAATTCGTTCGGCGACTGCGATTGCTCGACGTTGTAGATCGTGCTCGCGTCGAATTCGCCGCCTTCCAGCTGCCCGAGCAGCGAGCTGAGATCGGACTTCTTGATCGTGACCGAGAACCCGGCCTCTTCGAGGTTCGACTGGGCGATCTGGGCGCCCTGCGTCCAGAACGGGCTTTCCGCCAGGGAGAGGAGCGTGAACGTCGGCTTCACGCCTTCGGTCACCGCTTCGGCCAGGAGTTCTTTCGCCTTTTCGGCGTTGTATTCCGGTGCCGGGAGGCTCTTGTCGTAGGCGGGAACCCAGGGCAGGAGCTGCGAGTTCATCGGTTCGCCGTTCCCGTGCAGCGCCAACTCGATCATCGCTTCGCGATCGAGGGCGTAGTTGAACGCTTCCCGCACTTTCCGGTTCTTGAAGAGTTCGCTCTGCGTATTCAGGATGATGAACCAGCTGGTGCCCATGAACGGCGCTTCGACCGCGAGTTCCGGGCTCTGTTCGAGCGATTCGATTTCCGGGAACGGCGGCGCGTAGGCGACGTCGAGTTGGCCTCCCCGCAGCTGAGCCGTACGGCTCTCGGGGCTCTGGACCGTGTGGTAGACGACTTCTTCGAGGTAAGGCCGGTTCGGGACCCAGTAGTGGGGATTCTTTTTCAGCGTGATGGATTCGCCTTTTTTCCAGCTGACGAATTCAAACGGGCCCGTACCCACCGGATGTTCGAAGAACTGCTTTTCGGATTTGCCTTCCCAATTCTTCGGCATCACGCTGAAGATCCACTGGGAGAGGATGTTCGGCATTTCCGGCGTCGGCCGCGAAGTGGTCAGGACGACGGTGGTCGGCGCCGTCGCCTCGACTTTTTCCCAACCTTCGACGGTCGCCGCGTGGGTTTCTGATTCCATGCTTTTTTCCAGCGACCACTGCACGTCCGCCGAGGTCATCGGTTTGCCGTTGGAGAATTCGACGCCTTCTTTGAGCGCCATCGTCCACACGGTGTAGTTCTTGCTCGGTTTGATGCTTTCGAGCAGCCACGGGACGACTTCGCCTTCGTAGTCTTCTTTGGTGAGGGTCTCGAACATCTGCGACATGACGTTGACGTCTTCGAACGAGATGTTCGTCAGCGGATTGAGGCCGATGATTTCTTCGCCGAGCGAGACCGAGACGGTGCCGCCGGCCTGCGGTTCGGCGGACGATTCACTGACCGTCGTGCCATCGGCCGCTTCGCCGCCGGTCGCTCCACCACCGGCGCCCGAGGTGCCGCCACCGCCGCAGCCCGCGATCAGGACGGCAAGCGCTGCCAGGGCCGACAGAAATATCAGCCTTAACCTCCAAGGTCTACTCGACATCATCTCTCTCCTCTTAAAATTGCGTACGGACTCGACGGTGCTTCCTGGTGGTCGACGCTGTCGCACCCTTCCCAAGGGGTGGTCATCCAGCATCCGGGGTGCTCGACAGCTGCTTCCTCAGCCCACCCCCTCGCCCGCCGACGCCCCGTGCTTGCGTCGGTAGGCCCGCCAGGTCGTCGCCCAGTAGGAAGGGTCTTCCGTGCGGGAATAGTCGGCGCGATGGAGCACCTGGTTATGAGGTGAGGTCTTCACCAGCTCCGGATCGGAGTAGGCCTCCTCGCAGATCTCCTCCAGCGCGTCGAGCCAGTAGTCGATGTCCTCGACCGACCAGAGCTCACCCGCCTCGGGGGTGAGCGGTTCCGGCACCAGCCAGGGGTGGTGGCTGTTCATCGGCGGGTCGATGCCGTAGTCGGTGAGCCGGTTTTCGACGTCGCCGATCGTCACCCCGGTCTCTTCCGCCAGGGTTCCGAGGCTGTAGCGGTTCATCTCCAGCCGGGGCAGGTCGACGCCGGGGTTGCTCTTCGTCACCCCGCGCATCGACAGCAGGCGCTTCTCCATGTAGTTGCTGGCCAGGACCGAGATGTCGGAGGCTTCTTCGATCCCGTCCCCGCCCATCATCAGCGCCCAGTTGTAGGCCTTCATGATCACCGGGACGTTGCCCCAGAACTCGCGCACCTTGCCGATGCTGAGCGGGGACTCGCGATCGAGCGCGTAGCCGTCGCCCTCCCGCCGCACCAGCGGTCGCGGCAGATACGGGATCAGCTCCTCCGAGCAGCCGTAGGCGCCGACCGCGGGGCCTCCCCCGGCCTTCGGCGCGCCGAAGGTCTTGTGCAGCATGTACATGCAGGCGTCGAAGCCGAGCTCGCGGGCCCGGAGTTTGCCCATCACGCCGTTGAAGTTGGCGTGGTCGTAGAAGCAGAGGCCGCCGGCCTCGTGGACGATCTCGGTCCACTGCTTGATGTCCGGGTTGTAGATCCCCATGTCGTCAGGGTTGACCACCATCAGCGCGGCGGTGCGGTCGGAGACGACGCTGCGGAGCTGCTCGAGCGAGGGATAGCCGCCCTCGTCGAGCGACAGCGTCACGACCTTGAAGCCGGCCGCGGCGGCGGTGGCCGCGTTGCAGGGGTGGGTCTGGATCGTGACGATCACCTCGTCACGCTGGTCGAGCTCCCCGTGCGAGGCGTGGTAGGCGCGGGTGATGCAGCTGTTGACGTAGGAGGCCTCGGTCCCACCGCCGGCCTGGAAGACGAACTGGTCCATCCCCGACAGCTCGCGCAGGACGAGATCCATCTCGTAGATGATCTGAAGCACGCCCTGCAGGGTGTCCTCGTCCTGCGCCGGGTGCACTTCGGCGATCTCCGGGCGCGCCGCGAGGATCTCGCCGAGGCGCGGGTTGTACTTCATCGTGCAGGTGCCGAAGAGGTTCACGCCGAGCATCCCAAGGGTCTGCTGGGCGAGGTGGATGAAGTGCCGCTGCACTTCGAACTCGGTCAGCTCCGGCAGCGTCGGCGACCCGTTCCTCGCCATCGTCGCCGGGATCAGGTCGGCGAGGCCACCGGTCGCCGCCTCGATCTCGGTCTCGACCGGCGGCGGCACGAACGCGCGGCGACCCGGCGCGCCCATCTCCATGATCAGGGGCTCGTCCCAGATCGGCGCCTGGTAGCGACGGCTCGGCCCCGATCCACTCATCGGGTCACCTCCGCCAGCGCCTCGGCGAGTCGATCGATGTCCTCGACCGAGTGGATCTCGGTCACCGCGTAGAGGGCACTCTGGCCCAGGTCGGGGAAGGTCGACGAGAGATCGCGCCCGCCGAAGATCCCCCACTCGCGGAGCGCCGCGTTGATCTCGGTCACGGGCTTCCCGGTGCCGCCGAAATCGACGACGAAGTCCTTGAAGAAGGCGCCGGCGGGACGGATCTCGACGCCCGCGATCGCGCCGAGCCGCTGCGCCGCGTAGCTGCCCCGCCGCACGATCGACTCACCGATCTCGGCGAAGCCCTGCGGACCGAGCAGCGCCATGTACACCGCGTTGGCGACCGTCCAGAGGCGCACCGAGTTGTTCCCATACCAGTCTTTGGCGCCTTCGCGGGTCATCGCCGAGGTCTGCTGCACCAAGGTCGGCGCGAAGGCGAGCTCGCCCGGCTCGGTGGTCTCGGTGGTGGTGATCGCGATCGTCGGGTACTCGCGGGCGTAGCGATCTTCGTCGCGGCCGGCGATGAATCCACCGACCCCACCGCCGCAGTTCATGTGGACGCCGAGCGTCTGCAGGGTGCCGACGACGATGTCGGCGCCATAGCGCGCGGGCGGCGCCAATACGCCCAGCGAGATCGGGTCGACGCCGACGATCGTCTCCGCCCCGGCGGCCCGCGCGGCGGCGGCGATCGACGCTCCGGCGGCCTCGATCGTGCCCAGGTAGCTCGGATTCTCGAAGTACACCGCCGCGGTCCGCATCGAGAGCTTTGCCTCCAGGTCGTCGAGGTCGAGCGCTCCCGTCTCGCGATCGAAGTCGACCAGGACGATCTCGATGTGGCTCGCCATCTCGGGCGGCTCGCAGTAGTTGCGGATCACCGCCAGCCGTTCGGGGTCGATCGAGGCCGGCAGCAAGACTTGATTGCGACCGGTCAGCCGCGCGGCCATGCGGATCGCGTGCCCGGCCGCGCAGCCGTAGCTGTAGACGGGCAGGCCGACGAAGTCGAGCTCAAGCAGCTCGCCGAGTTGGCTGGCGAACTCGAACCAGACGTGGAAGCGACCGTAGTCCGAGGACGGGGTGCCAAGGTGGGAGGTGACGAACTCGGTGCGGGAGACGATCTCGTCGCATACCGCCGGCACGTAGTGCTGCCAACAGCCGCCGCCGATGAAGCTGAGGTTCTCCTCGCAGGTCTCGTTCTTCGCCAGGGCGGCGAGCAGACGCCGGCGGACCGCCGCCTCGGATCGGGCACCGGCCGGGAGGTCGAGCTGGCCCGAGAGGCGGTGGTCCGCCGGAATCTGGACGAAGAGATCGTCGATGGTCGCGAACCCGGTGGCCTCGAGCATCCGCTCCTTCGCCTCTCGAGTCGAGTTGGCCATGTACGGATGCGCGCCCGTCGCGGTCGCGGTCCCAATCGTCTTGCTCATGACTTGCATCGTTCTCGATACCTCCCTGTTCGCATAAGAGGCAAAGCGGGGGTTTTGACGAGCCCGACGTTTACGGAATGTAAAGTCAGACCGTCAGGCGATCGCGAGGTAGCGAGCCGGGTTGTCGACCATCAGCTGCCGCGCCACCGCCGGCGTCAACCCGCGCCCTTCCAAGGTCGGGATGATCGTCTCGACGAGGTGGGCGTAGCCGTAGCCGCCGTACCGCCGGAGCTGCAATTTCGAGCAGACGTCGTGGGAGAGAAGCAGCTGGTCGGCGTAACCGAGATCGAGCAGCTCGAGCAGCGCGTCCATCCTGGCGAGGTCGGTCGCCGTGTGGTTGTGGTCGGGGGTGTTGAAGAAGATCTCCAAGCCGAAGGTATCGAAGGAGACCCATGCTCCGAGGTCGAGGATGCGGCGTTGGTAGGCGACGTCCATGTGCCCGTCCATGTGACAGAGGTTCAGGCGCCGCGGGTCGACGCCACGTTCGATCACGAAACGGGTGACGGCCGGGGCCATCCGACTCGCCTCGCCCGCGTAAGGGTGCACGCAGAGGGGCAGGCCGGTGATCGTCTGCGCCCGGCACGCCGCCGCGAGGACCTTCCACTCGTCGGGGTGAGCCGGCTGGCTGATGCCGATCTCACCGATGATCCCGCTGCGGATGCCGGTGTCGCCGATCCCGATCCGCGCCTCGGCGACGAACTGCTCGGTGAGCTGGTCGACGGTCAGCTCGGCGACCTCGCCCGGATGGGTGCCTTGCACGTAGTACCCCGAGCAGGCGACGAGGCGGAGCCCGGCAGCGGCGCAGACCTCGCGCAACACGCGCGGGCCGGGCGCCCGTAGGCCGATGGTGGAGACGTCCACGACCGTCCCTCCCCCGGCGCCCGCGAACCGGCCCAGTTCCACCGTCGCGAGCGCGGGATCGTCGATCAGCAGGGAGTCCTTGATCAGCAGCGGATCGTGCCGGGCGCGCCCGAGCAGTTCGATCCGCAGGGACTGGCCGGCTAGCTCCCGCTCGGTCTCGTCCCGGGGCTCCCTGGCGTGCGAGGTCAGGTCGACGAGGATGTGCTCATGGGTGAGCGTCGGCCCCAGGTCGGCCGGATCGACCGGCCCGTCGGCGGTCATCACCATGCCGACGTTCGCTTTGTCGCTCATGGCCGGTCGGCTCGAGCTCGGCGGTCGGGCGGACCTAGCCGGTGAACCCGGTTTCGCCGAGCCAGAGGATGCCGGTCCTGCCCACGAACGACCCCGTCACATCGCTCTGCCTGACCCAGACGTAGGGTGAGTAGGCGACCAGGATCAACGCCTGTTCTTCGTTGATGATCTGCTGCATCTGACCCCACATGGCGTTGCGTTTGGCGGTATCGGTCTCGCTCTGTGCTTCGCTCATGAGCTTTTCCGTCGCTTTCGTGTCGACGCCGGTGAAGAAGCCCCCAGTCGCGTTGTAGAAAGAGAACAATTCGGCGGGGTAGGGCGACAGAGCGGTGTTATAGATCGTGGTCGCGTCGAATTCCCGGTTTTCCAGGCCGCCCAGCAGGCTGCTCAGATCGGACTTCTTGATCGTCACCGTGAACCCGGCTTCTTCGAGGTTCGCCTGGGCGATCTGCGAAGCCTGGGTCCAGAACGGGTCTTCCGACATCGATGAGATCGTGAAGGTCGGCTTGACCCCTTCCTTGACCGCTTCGGCGAGAAGTTCCTTTGCCTTTTCGGGGTTGTGTTCGGCCGCTTCCAGGCTCTTGTCGTAGCCGGGGATCCAGGGCAGCAGGTAGGCGTTCATCGGTTCGCCGTGGCCGTGGAGCGCCAGTTCGACCATCGATTCGCGGTCGAGCGCGATGTTCACGGCTTCACGTGCCTTCTTGTTTTCGAAGAGTGGGTTTTCGGTGTTCAGGATCATCAGCCAACCGTCACCGAGGTAGGGAGCTTCGACCGCCAGTTCGGGGCTCTGTTCGAGCGATTCAAGTTCCGGGAAGGGCGGGTCGTAGGCCATGTCGAGCTGGCCGCCGCGGATCTGGGCGGTACGGCTCTCCGGGTTCTGGACCGTGCGGTAGACGACTTCGTCGAGATAGGGCCGCTGCGGCACCCAGTAGTTGGGGTTTTTCTTCAAGGTCAGTGATTCGCCCTTTTTGCGGCTGGCGAACTCGAACGGACCGGTGCCGATCGGGTGTTCGTCGAACTGCTTTTCCGACTCCCCACCCCAGTTCGCCGGCAGCACGCTGAAGCTCCAGGCGCAGAGGATCTCCCGCATTTCGGGGCTCGGCTGTTCGGTCGTGATGACGATGGTGCTGGGCGACGGCGCCTCCACCTTTTCCCAGCCCGCGACGACGCCGGCCACCGTTTCCACTTCGCGGCCGCGTTCGAGTGACCACTTGACGTCGGCGGACGTCATCGGCTTACCGGTGGAGAAGTCGACGCCTTTCTTCAACTGCAGCGTCCACACGGTGTCGTTCTTGCTCGGCTTGTAGCTTTCGAGCAGCCAGGGGACGACCTTGCCTTCGTAGTTTTCTTTGAACAGCGTCTCGAACATCTGGGAGACGACGTTGACATCTTCGGCCGAGTAGGCCTGGAGAGGATTCACCGAGAGGACTTCTTCGCCCAGCGAGACCGTGAGGGTGCCGCCCTGCTGCGGTTCCGCCGTCATATCGCCGCCCGACGTGCCACCGCCACCACCTGAAGTGCCGCCGCCGCAGCCCGCGACGAGGAAGGCGATCGACACCGACACCAACAGCGACGCAACCTTCGCGTTCAACGCTTTCATCGACTCTCCTCACGATCCGGACCGACCCAGGACGGCGGCCTCGCTCATCGCGGTGATCGTTGCCGATGGGACGGGGCCTACGTGAGTGGCAAAGCGAGCCTTTCGGCGCGCCGTTCATTGACGGAATGTAAAGTCAAAACGTGTCAGCGAAGGAGCCGCAGACGATCACCGAGCCCAAGAACACATCCTTTTCGGTGCGCGACGCTCTTGCGCTGGCGCCGCTGCGCCGCGGTGAGCCGGAGATCCTCGCCGGCGCCGAGGGCCTCGACGCCGAGGTCCGCTGGACGCATGCCGGCGAGGGACTGAACCTGGCCTCGCTGCTGAAGGGGGGCGAGCTGCTGGTCACCACCGGGATCGACATCGGGGCGAACGGGGAGGTCCAGCGGCGCTTCGCCGCCGACCTCGCGGCCCGCCGCATCGCGGCGCTGGCGATCGAGCTAGGTTCGGCCCTCGACTCCGTCCCCGGTCCCCTGATCGAGGCGGCAGAGGAACACGGTCTGTGCCTGATCGCCTTCCACCGCGAGGTCCGCTTCGTCGAGATCAGCGAGAGCGTCCACCGGGCGATCATCGACCGCGACGGCGAGCTGATCCGGCGCGGTGAGCAGTCGCGCAGCCGGCTGATCTCGCTGATGCTGCGCGGCGCCCACATCTCCGACGTCCTGGTCGAGCTCTCCGGCTTCATCCGCAACCCAGTGGTGCTCGAGCGCTCCGGCCAGGGGGTTGCCTACCACGCCTGCTTCGAGGCCGACGACGCCACCGTGCTCGGCGCCTGGGGCTCCTACACACGCGGCGACCTGGCGGCGCCGGCGGCGATCTCGGCCCGGGTCCCGACCGGCGAGGCGGGCACCTGGGGAAGCCTGGTCGCGCTCGCGGTCGACAGCCCGCTCGAGCCGCCGGACCAGGTCGCGCTGGAGCGCGCGGTCGAGCTGATCGCGCTGGCGCTGATGCGCAGGCAGGAGGAGGAGGCGCTGACGGCGCGACGCCGTGGCGACTTCCTCGCCGGGCTGATCGACTCCCACACCGGCGAGGAGAAGATCGTCGCTCCCTCGGTGGAACGAAAAATCGCCGCCGGTGCCGCCGAACTCGGCTTCTCCCCCAGCGGCGGCGTGCTGCTGCCGCTGGCGATCTCGCCGCCGGCGCGGGTCGAAGACGACGGCGAGGATTCGAGTTGGTCGGCCGTGCGGCGCGACCTCGTCGACGAGCTCGAAGGGCAGGCGGTGCCGGTTCTGGCGGGCACCGGCGAGAACCGCAACGTCCTCCTTGTCCTCGGACTGGCGCGCGCGGGTGATCGCGAGCGGCTGGCCGACCAGGTCGCCACGCTGGTCACCCGTTCGGCCGAGCGCCGAGGAGTCGCCATCCAGCCGACGATCTGCGTCGGCGCCGCCTCCCCGGGCTGGGTCGAGTGCGCGGCCGAACTGGGGGCGGCGGCCCATGCGATCCCGGCCTCGGCCAACCTCGACCCGGTGCCCTGGCACGACGTCTCGGTGGCCTCCCCCGACCGCCTCCTGTTCGCCTTCCGCGAGACCCCGGAGCTGCGCGAATTCGTCGACCAGCAGCTGCGGCCGCTGATCGAGCGCGACCGCCAAGGGCGCGGCGATCTGCTCCAGACGCTCGCCGCCTACTGCGCGAACGGCGGTCACAAGGTGCAGACCGCCCGCGCCCTGCACGTCGAGCGGCAGACCCTCTACAACCGCCTGCGCCGGATCGAAGAGTCGCTCGGAGTCGACCTCGACGACGGCGAAACGCGGTTCTCCCTACACCTGGCGGTGCGGGCCAAGCGCCACCTCGACCGCGCCGACCACTGACGATCAGCCGGCGACCGGCACCGGCTCGAGGTGCCACGGGCGGGCCCCTTCGAGGATCCGGCCGAGCCGCAGCGCGACGTCGTCGCGGAAGCGCCGGGTGACGATCTGCAGTCCGACCGGCAGGCCTTTGGAGGTGAGCCCGGCGGGCACCGAGAGCGCCGGCTGCCAGGTCATGCTGGCGAGGATCGTCAGCGGCTCGGCGCCGGTCTCGCCGGCGTCCATGCCTTTGATCTCCGCCGGCGGGTCGGCCTCGGCGGCGATCGGGGAGCAGGCGGTGGTCGGCGTCATCAGCACGTCGACCCGGGTGAAGAGCTCGGCGGCGACGCGTTCGATCTCCCGGCGGTCGCGCCGCGCCGCGGCCAGGTCGCGCGGGCCGGCGGCAGCGTATTCGAGGCCCTCGCGGGTGAAGGGCGCCAACTCGGCGACGCGATCGGGATAGATCCGGTCGAGTTCGAGCTCGCCCTTCAGCGCGAACCCGGCGAGGCGGATCAGGGTCATCACCGAGTTGGGGATGCGGAAGGGGACCTCGACCTCCTCCAGCCCGGCGGCCTCGAACAGCGCCTCCGCCGCGCCCCGCGCGAGCGCCGCAACCTCGGGGTCGACGGGCGCATAGCCCAGGTCGGGCGACCAGGCGACCCGCAGCCCGGCGACGTCGAGCGTCTCGACGGCATCGGCCAGGCCCCAGGAGCGCGACGGCAGGGACGTCCGGTCGAACGGGTCCGGGCCGGCGACGAGGTCGAGCGCCATCGCGGTCTCGGCGACGGTACGGGTGAGCACGCCGGGGACGGCGAAGTCGGAGGCGCCGGCTTCGGCGATCATCCCGTGCGAGGGCTTGTGCCCGACCAGGCCGCACCACGCGGCCGGAGAGCGGGTCGACCCGCCCCCGTCGGAGGCAGTGGCGATCGGGACCAGGCCGGCGCAAACCGCAGCGGCGGCGCCGCCGCTGCTCCCACCGGGCGAGCGACTCAGGTCCCAGGGGTTGCGGGTGGTCCCGTGCAGCCGGCTCTTGGTCGCGCTGTCGAAGCCGAACTCGGGCACCGCGGTCTTGCCGATCGGGATGCCGCCCGCGCTCCGCAAGCGGGCCACGATCGGCGCGTCGGCGGTGGCCGGCGCGGCGTCGGCGCAGGTCAGGGAGCCGCGCCGGGTGGGCATCCCGGCGCAGTCCTGTAGGTCCTTGACGCCGAACGGGATACCGGCGAGCGGGCCCGGGTCCTGCCCTCCCGCGACCTGCCGATCGACCGCCGCGGCGGCCTCGCGCGCGCCCTCGGGATCGAGGTGGACGAAGGCGACCAAGGCCTCGTTGTCGCACTCGATCCGCGCCAAGGCCTCGTCGACCAGCTCCCTCGCCGAGGCGCGACCCGAGCGGACGTCGGCGGCGACGTCCCGCAGCCCGCGGTAGGGGATGCGCGTCACTTGATCGCGAGCGGATTGATCGGGGTGCCGATGCCGCCGGTGACCTTCAGCGGCGGCCCGCAGAAGAAGAACTCCCAGACGCCGTCGGCGGCGCAGTCCGCCGCCAGCTCGTCGAAGTCGAAGATCTCGCCCAGGGTCAGGCCCATGTCGCGGATCAGGACCATGTGGACGTTGATGACCATCTCGTCGATCTCGCCGCTGAAGAAGTCCTCGGTGGGATTGAGCACCTCGATCGCCCAGTTGTCCGAGGCGATCGCGGCGATCTCCTTCTCGTGCAGCCACTCGATCGCCCCCATGCCGATGCCCGGCTCACCGGCCAGGAAGGCGTGCGCACCGTCGGCGAGGAACTTCTGCCGCCAGCCGGTGCGGAAGCAGAGGATGTCGCCGCTTTCGACCTCGACCCCCTGGGCCATGGCCACCTGCACGAGCTCCTCGGGAGTGATCACCTCCCCCTTCTCGAGCCAGTCGACGCCGCGGTGACGGGCGATGTCGAGCAGCACGCCGCGCCCGGCCACGCCCTTACCGATGTTCTCGATCCCGAGCGTCTTGGCTCCGTGGGTGGTCACGTCCGAGGCGGGAAAGCCGTTGTAGAGCTTGCCGTCGTAGAAGACGTGCGCCAGGCCGTCCCACTGCGTGGCTCCCTGCAGGGGCATGACGATGTAGTCGTCGGCGGTGCACAGGCCACCGGGGAGGTCCTGGTCGGTGCCGGTCTCGGTCATCAGGTGGACCGGGTTGGACCGCCCGTAGGTGCCCGGATAGGGCCCGTCCGCGTCGAGCGGGATGCCGAGGTCGAAGGTGGCGCCCCGCCGCACCAACCTCGTGGCCGCGAGCAGCCGCTCGGGGGTGATGTGGTTCAGCGTGCCGATCCGGTCGTCGTCGCCCCAGCGTCCCCAGTTGCGCACCTTCGCGGCGATGCGATCGAAGTCCTCGCGGCTGTAGGTGTTAGTGATCTCGCTCATCTCGAGGTGACGGCTCAGGTGGAGACGAAGAACAGCCTGGCGTCCTCGACCAGGATCCAGTCGCCGCGGGCCCCCCGCTCGAACGAGGCGGACTCACCCGGTCCCAGCTCGACCGTCGGTCCGCCGCTCATCTCGAGCCGGATGCGGCCCTCGAGCACCAGCAGGGTCTCGCTGACGCCGAAGTCGATCGCGTGCCGGCCGCCCGCCTCGGCCAGCGTGTAGACGCAGGTGCCCGCCCTCACGTCGTCGTCCTGCCGCAACCAGCTGATCGCGCCGTCGCCGAGCGGGACGAAGTCTTGCGTCGCCGCGATGCTGGTGTAGAGGCGGGGATCTTGGGTGCTCGCGGCGCTCATCCGATCCTCACCGGGTCCGTCCCGTCCCAGGCCAGCGAGGCGGCATGGAAGCCGGTGTAGTGGCGCTCCTGCGCCGGGTTCATCTCGATCAGCTCGACCATCCCCGCCAGGTCCCTCGTCGTATCGAGATAGCGGACCGCGCTGCCGGTCGGAAGCTCGTCGGACAGCACGACCTCGTAGCCCGAGGAGGTGTAGCGGGCGACGGCGGAATCGATGTCGGTGACGCCGACCCCCCAGTGGTGGAAGCCGTAACCGGCTCGGGAGATCGACTCGAGGAAGACCGACGGCACGTCGTTGTGCTGCTCGATCAGCTCGACCATCGAGTGGCCGGTGAAGCCACGGGCGAGACTCAGTTCCAACCTGGTCGGCTCGCCGCGGTAGAGGGCGGTCTCGGCGACTACAGGGCCGCGCCTGAACCAGGGCCCGACGCCGAGCAGCTCCGTATAGAGGGGCATCGCCCGGTCGATGTCCTCGACGGTGTAGGCGAACTGGATGATCCCGTCGATCGGCTGGCCGAAGGCCACGTGCCCTATCTCGCTCATGGCGGGATCGTTGCCGATGAAGTACGGGCCGGACGGTCGGGTCTAGCTAGGCTCTGCCGATCAGCTGGAGAGGTGTCCGAGTGGCTTAAGGAGCACGATTGGAAATCGTGTGGGCGGGGTTAACTCGCCTCGTGGGTTCGAATCCCACCCTCTCCGTTTGCGGGGATCTGAGGGCGCCTCGCGGCGTCCTCGGTCGTTCGGCTCGGGTCACGCACGTTTGTGCGCTCCCCTCGCCTCACTTCCCTGCGTCCTTGCGAGGCTGGCTCAGATCCCCGCAAACCTGCCTTGGGGCTCTCCGCGGCGGGGCGTTTCTCAGCGCCTCGCCGCGAAAAACTCGCGTAGGAGGGTGGCGGAGTCGGCGGCACGGAGGCCGGGGATGACGCGGGGGCGGTGGTTCAAGGCGGGTTGGGCAAGGATGTCGAGGACGCTGCCGGCGGCTCCGGCCTTGGGGTCGGGGGCGGCGAAGACGACGGTCGGGATGCGGGCGAGGACGATCGCGCCGGCGCACATCGCGCAGGGCTCGAGGGTGACGTAGAGGGTCGTGTCGGCGAGGCGCCAGCCGCCGAGGGCCTCGGCGGCGGCGCGGATCGCGAGGATCTCGGCGTGGGCGGTCGGATCGCCGCGCAGCTCGCGCTCGTTGCCGGCCGCGGCGAGGAGATCGCCGTCGCGGAGGATGGCGGCGCCGATCGGGACGTCGCCGTGCGCCTCCGCCGCGCGGGCCTCGGCGAGGGCGATCTCCATGCCGCGCTCGTGCACCGCAGCTTCTTGCTCAGGGATTTTGCCGCCGCCGCCTTGCACCGATGCTGGAGTATCCCGCCTGGAACTTCGGCGCGGTCGAGGTGTTCGAGGGAGAACCGGCAATGTTCTTGATGCAACGGAAAACGGCTCTAGGGGCGGCACTGATCGGCTGCCTGGCGCTGCTCGGCGCGACCGCGGCGGGCACCGGGGCGAACGCGATCGGGCAGGCGCACCGGTTCGCGCCGCGCCAGCTGGTGGTCAAGGTCGACGGCGAAGCGCACGCGCGCACGGTCGGGCTGCCACGCGGCGCCGGCGTCCTCGCCACCGCCCGGGCCCTGCGGGCGAAGCCGAACGTCGAGTACGCCGAGCCCAACTACGCCGCCCACGCCTCGGCGGTGGAACTGGAACCGGTCGACCCCGACGACCCCGGCACCCTCGAACTCGGCGCCACCGGCTCGACCGCGACCCCGGGCGGCTGGGCGACGAAACAGTGGGACTTCCTCAACTACTCCGGCACGGCGACGACGAAATTGCCGATCTCACCGGGCGGCATCGACGCGCCCGGCGCCTGGGCGAACCTGGAAGCGGTGGGACGACCGGGCGGCAAGGGCGTGGTGGTCGCCGTGCTCGACAGCGGCATCGCCTACCGCGACTACGGCACCTCCTACGTGCGCAGTCCCGACTTCTCCCCGGAACAGTTCGTCCCCGGTGAGGATTTCGTCGACCACGACAAGCTGCCGCTCGACGAGAACGGCCACGGAACCCACGTCGCCGGCACGATCGCCGAGCAGACCAACAACGGGATCGGGCTGACCGGGCTTGCCTACGGGACGAAGCTGATGCCGGTCCGGGTGCTGAACCGCGGCAACGTCGGCTACGCCAACCGGATCGCCGCCGGGATCAAATTCGCCGTCGAACACCACGCCCAGGTGATCAACATGAGCTTCAACTTCGCCTGCGGCGAGAAGGTGCCGCAGGTCGACGAAGCGCTGCGCGAAGCGTACGCGCACGGGATCGTCACGGTCGCCTCCGGCGGCAACCTCTCCACCTCCGCCTCGAGCGTCGCCAGCTGCGTGTCGGAGCCCGCCACCGGCCCGCGCGTGATCGGCGTCGGCGGCACCACCGAGGGCGGCTGCATCGGCAGCTACTCGCTCGCCGGGAAGGGGATCGACGTCGTCGCCCCGGGCGGCGGCACCCCGGCCGCGGGCTGCCCCTCGATCCTCTCCCGCCCGATCTACCAGGTGACCCTGAAGCCGGGGACGACGAACGAATTCACGGTCCCCGGCAACTACGTCGGCACCTCGATGGCGGCCGCCCACGTCTCCGCCACGGTGGCCCTGATCCTCGCCTCCGGCGTGATCCCGAAGAGCCTCAGCCCGAAAGCGAAAGTGCGCGCCGTCATCCAACGCCTGAAGGTGACCGCCCGCAGCTTGGGCTATCCCAAAACCGTGCAAGGCGCCGGCCTCATCGACGCCGCCCGCGCCACCGCCCCAGCCACCACCAACCTCGCCACCTCGCGCCGCGTCCGTTAGCGAGGCCTCCGACCACCGGAGCCCCCCCGGCGGCTTCCCGTCAGCGGGGGTCGGGGGACCCCTGAACGAACCTCCCCGCTGTTGTGAGAGAAGGGGTCCCCCGACCCCCGCTCCCGCTAAGTCGTCCTGACGATGATCACGCTGCAGGGAGCGTGATGCGACACATTGTTCGGCACGCTCCCCAACAGGTAGCGCCGCGCCCCGGTCATCCCCTTGTTACCCACCACGATCAGGTCCGCCTTGATCTCTTCGGCGACGCTGAGGATCGCGTCGGCCGGGTCGCCCTCGACCGGGTGGGTCTGCGCCTCGAGCCCGGCCGCGCGCGCTTTCGCGGCGGCGGCGTCGAGGACCAGGTTGACGTCCTCGCGCGGGCCGATCTGGCCGGCGATGTCGGCCGGCGCGCCCTCCTGCTCGCTCTGGATGCGACGTTTCGACACCGGCGCGAAAGCGCTGACGACGCTCAACGTCGCCCCCGTCAATTTCGCCAGGTCGATCGCCTGTGACACCGCCTCTTCCGCAGTGTCGGAACCGTCGGTGCCGACCACGATCCGAGTGAACACGCCGCCTCCCTCCGCCAGGTGACAGTAACCGGGCCGATACTAGCCGCTCGGTTCCCCGCTGCCGTACTCCGAACGATGAGATTCGATGAAGGTGTGCGGCAGGCCGTGGAAGCCGTCGCCGATGATTTCTTCCGGCGTGGTCGAGAGCCGCACCGCGGCGATCGCCATCGAGGCGATCAGGCAGACGATCAGCACGATCATCCCGATTCTCCAGATATAGGGCACCGCCCGAACCCTAGGGGGTTAGGGTTGGCCGCATGGCGTTGGAACGGGTGGCCGACGGGGTGTGGCTGCTGCGCGGGGATATCCGCGGGGCGATGAACGTCTACTTCATCGAGGAGGAGGGCGGCGTCGTCCAGTTCGACGCGGGGACGAAATCGATGCGCAAGATGGCGGCGGCGACGGCGCGCGAGCTGGGCGGGCTCACCCGTGTCATCCTCGGCCACGCCCACGCCGACCACCGCGGCACCGCCCCTTACATGGACGCGCCGGTCTTCTGCCATCCCGACGAAATCGCCGACGCCGAAAGCGACCAGGCGATCAGCCCTTACTTCGACCTCTCGCTGCTCGAGGTGGCGCCGGTGCGCTGGCTCTACCCGACCCTGCTGAAGCGCTGGGACGGCGGCCCGGTGAAGATCGCCGGGACGGTCTCCGAGGGCGACGAGGTGGCGGGCTTCAAGGTGATCCACTTCCCCGGCCACGCGCCCGGCCTGATCGGCCTCTGGCGCGAGAGCGACCGCGTCGCCCTCGTCTCCGACGTCGTCTACCTGGTCGACTCGGCCCGCCTGAAACCGCTGCCCCACGGCGAGGCGAGCGTCCCCCATCCCGCCTTCGCCTGTAACCACCAGGAGGCAAAGCGGAGCCTGCGACGCCTGGCCGAGCTGGAACCGAAGGTGGTCGGCGCCGGGCACGAGCGGCCGATGCGCGGCGAGGCGCTGTGCCCGGTGCTCGAGGCGGCGGCGGAGAAGTACTGAGCGCCGGACCCAGGTCACCGTCCGCATTTACCCCCCAGATCTGGGGGGTAAATGCGGACGGTGACGGAAGCGTGACGTTCCTACGTCTCGTCACGGATCTCCCCCGTGACCCGTACGGGACCCGCGCCCTCGCCAGGCCCCCGTGACGCGGCCCTCACCAGCCCTGCGGCGGCGTGGGCCAGCCTCGCAAGGACGCAGGAAAGCGAGGCGAGGGGAGCGCACTCCAGTGCGTGACCCGAGCCGAGCGACCGAGGACGCCGCGAGGCGCCCCCACGCCGCCGCAGATAGGTTTGGCGGCTGATGATCGGTACCTACGCCTCGGCGGCGCTGATCTGCCTGGCTTCGTTGCTGGTCGGCAGGGCGACGTTCTCGCTCGCCGGGCGGCGGGAGTGGTGCTGGCTCGAGCCGGCGGTCGGGTTCGCGGCGATCCTCACCGTCTCCGGGATCCTCTCCCGGGCGCCGGGGCACGGGACGACGGCGACGCTTGGCATCGTCGGCCTGATCGTCGTCGCCGCGGCGATCGCCTGGCGGCGGGAGTACGCGGCACCGGGGACGCTCGGGGTCGGGATCGCCACCGCGGTCGCGATCGCCGTCATCCTCTCCTTCCCCTTCGCGGTGACCGGGCGCTGGGGCCTCCTCGGCGTCGGCTTCAACAACGACCTCGGGCTGCACCTCGCCTGGGCCGAGTGGCTGCGCAGCGGGGCCGGCCCGGAACCGGACGCGGGCTATCCGCTCGGCCCGCACGGGCTCGCCGTCGCCACCGCCGCCTTCCCCGAGATCAACCTCGGGCAGGCCTTCATCGGCGAGATCTTCGCGATCGGCATCCTCACCGGCCTCACCGCCCTCGGCGCGCTGCGCGAGATCGCCACCTGGCGCCGGGTGGTCGGCGCGACGCTGGTCCCGGTCACCTACATGGCCGCCTCCTACTTCGCCCAGGCCGCCTTCAAGGAGACCGCCGAGGCGCTCTTCGTCCTCGCCGTCGCGATCGCCCTGCTGCGCCCCGACCCGCCGCCGCGGGGACGATGGCCACGGGTCGGCTGGGCGCTGCCCTGGGTGGCGCTCGCCGGCGGTGTCGTCTTCTGTTACTCGTTCGCCGGGCTCGCCTGGCCGATCGCTACCGTCGGCGCCTGGGCACTGGCCCAGCCCGCCACCTGGCGGGCGCTGCGCCCGGCCCGGGTGCTGCGGATCCTGCTGCGCCCGTGGGTGCTGCTCGGCATCCTCATCCTGGTCGGGCTGGGGATCGCGCTGGCGGTCGCCGGGCCGTTCGGCTTCGGCTCGAGCTTCAACCAGGTCGCCGGCAGCAACACCTACGGCCCGGTCTCCCCGGTCGAGACGCTGGGGATCTGGCCCGCCGCCAACTACCGCCTCGACGCCGCCGGGGGCGCGCCGCTGCCCGGCCTGATGGGCGCGATCGCGGTGCTGGCGCTGCTCGCCGGCGTCGCCTGGTGGATGCAGCGCCGCGAAGCCGCGGTCCCGCTCGCCCTCGGCGCCGGGATCGTCGTCTACCTCGTCTCCCTCCCTTTCACCGGCGACTACTCGCAGGCCAAGGCGCTGATGATCATCGCCCCGCTGGCGATGCTGACGATCATCCGCCCCCTGGTCACCCAGTTCGGTCGACGGGCCGAAAAGCGCTCTATATCAGCGCTTTTCGGCCCATCAACGTGGGGCTGGTCGGCGCTGGCGCTCGTCTTCGTCGCCGGGGCGGTGTGGTCGTCGTTCCTGGTGCTCAGGGACGCGCCCGTGGGGCCGGCCGGACACGGCGGGCAGCTGAAGGCGTTCCTGCCGATCGTGCACGGACAGCCGGTGCTCTACGCCGGGCAGGACCGCTACGCCGCCTACGAGCTGCTCGGCGCCGACACCCACGTGCCGCTGGTCGAGTTCCCCGACGAAAAGGTCTCGCCGAACTCGGAAAAGCCCTTCGACACCGGCGACGCCTACTCGCCGATCGACTTCGACTCCTTCAACCGCGGCACCCTCGACCGCTTCCCCTACGTGGTCACCAGCCGCGGCGCCTGGAACAGCGAAGCGCCGCCGAACTTCAAGCGGATCGCGAAGACCGAAGACTTCATCCTCTGGGAACGGACCGGGCCGACGCCGCGCGGTCGCCATCTGCTGCTCGAGGGCACCGAGGCGGGCGCCCGCGCCCACTGCAACTCGCCCGAGGTGCGGATCCTGCTCGAAAGCGGCGGCGAGGCGACGGTCTTCGGCGAATCCGCGATCGGGACGAAACCGGAATGGTCGAACGGCTCGATCCTCGGCAACGGCGAGACGACCTCGCAGTCGCTGGAACTGGCGAAGGGCACCTGGAACCTCTCGCTGCAGTACTTCTCCCCCTTCGCCCTCTCGATCACCGCGCCGGGCTTCAAGCAGGAACTGATCCCCGCCCTCGACGGCCAGCGGCCGAACACGATCAGCCTCGCCAACAACGGCCAGTACTGGCCCGCGGGCAAGTTCGAGAGCAAGGGCGGCAAGGTCGAATTCACCGTCCACGCCGCCCCCGCCGACTGGATCCAGAGCCTCACCGGCTACGACGGCAAGGCCTACATCGGCGAGCTGGTCGCGACCAAGGCCGAACCGCGCCAGACGATCCCGCTGAGCCAGGCGTGCGGCAGGTGGATCGACTGGTACGAAGGCAAGCAGACGCCCTGAGCGGGCGCCTCAGGCCAGGGACTTGGCGGCCATGCGTTCGGGGCTGACCCGGACGACGTCCCAGACCAGGTCGATCTTCTCCAGGCCGTCGATCACAAGCGCCGAGATATCGACCTGCCAGCGGCCGAGGCCGTGGGTGGCGGAGGTCGGGAAGGCGTGGTGGCTGTTGTGGAAGGCCTCGCCGAGGGTCGGGATCGCGATCAGCGTCAAGTTGCGCGACTGGTCGTCGGTCTCGTAGTCCCGGCGGCCGAAGAAGTGGCAGAGCGAGTTGACGCTGTAGGTGAAGTGGTGAAGGACGAAGACGC
>ERZ778021.967-NODE-967-length-39732-cov-10.179676_pt1 | contig 39732 bp, 39 predicted proteins | sample MGYA00375751_ERZ778021 | MGnify/ENA primary metagenome ERZ778021 (study PRJEB29350, sample SAMN05389814) | bioreactor metagenome | isolation source: Thiocyanate stock bioreactor | place: South Africa: University of Cape Town | collected 2013-08-29 ... | reverse complement strand
TTGGATAAGGATTTTCTTGAAATAGAACACGATAGAAGCCATAGAGGAAAAAGACGAGAAAAATAATGTTGTGCATAAGCACGCTGCGTACGTTATCGCTCAATACTACCACCAAGCAGGAAAACGTAATTATAAAATTGCTAAAAATATAATCTTCCAACCATTTTATATCTATGTCTTCCATCGAGGCGTAATTGTCTTCGCACCATTTTTTATAATTTTTGCGGGATCGGAGCATAACCACCAGCCCGAAAACGGGATAAGTGAGGATGAGCAGGGGAATCCATACGCTGAAATTCCAAAATTCACGACTCATGGCTGTCAGTCCGTCAACTACGGGCATGGGTACATTCTGTATTTTTACCATGAGAAGATAGATACACGGAATAACGATAGTGGGCAGGAACAAAAATATCGCCCTTCGTAGCGTAAGCCACCCCGGACGAAAAGCTTCGATAGGATACAATAGAAATATGTAGGCATACACGCTTCCGTAAACAAGCATAGGCATCGATAGAAATTTATACTCCACCATGCCGGCATATCCAGACGTAAATCCTCTGATAACGGAAAGCAAATTTGTAAGACCACACAAAAACATCGCAAAAGTAAACAGTGTGCGCGCCCGTCCTCCATTTTTTCGTGTTATCAGAATAAACGAGCCACCCAGACAAAGTATACTCAGCATCGCAATTATTACCTTACGGATTTCTCTGAACAACTCCACAGGTATCTGCATTAAGAAATAATGTCCGACAACAACAAGAATTAAAATTAGGCTGTAAATAATAATCCGTTGATAATCAGATGCAAATGCTGTCCATGTTTTTATTGGAAAAGGTGTATGCTGCATGTCTGTTTGTATGTCTGTGTTTTTAGAATTGCAAAGATAATAATAGGTTTTAAAGTATGATTGAATTTACCGTGAAATATAAAATAAAAATAGATGTTTTTTTTACCTAAAGCACATATCTTTTTTACGTGCTGCAAATGGTGTATAAGCAGACAGATTTGGGAATTATATACTTTTGTGACTGTGAAAATGTATGGAACATCATAAAGTCATTATAAACTCAATTAAAAATGAAACAGAAAATGCTGAATCGAAAATTTCTGAGACTGCTTTTCTTCCTGTCTATGGGAGTTATAAGTCAATCTTACGCTCAATATGCGAATTATCTGTATGTGTATGCACCCGACGGCTCAACGCAATCTTTAGCGTTGGACAATATCCAAAAGATCACCTTTACGAGCGACGAATTGCAAGTACATTCCGCTACTGAAGGTATTACAACTGTAGGGTATGATAATATTGCCAAACTCAGTTTCACATTGCCTCCAAGTAGCGTTGAGTCGCCTTCTCATAAAACCGTTAAAGTTTATTGGGAAGTATTTACAGACAATATAGTGGTGAAAAGTGCTACCTCAGTATCAACAATTAATGTATTCGATATGCGAGGTGTGCTGTTGCAGTGCGTACAGCCTCAATCACCCGAAGCTACAATACCAATGTCTGCCTTTCCTATCGGCATATATCTATTGCAAGTGGGCAACGAAGACGGTGTAAGTATTCATAAGATTTTAAAACAATAAAATATCATTATAATGAAAAAGATTTTTCAAATAGTATTTTCGATTCTGTTCCTGTTGATGGGAACTGTTGTTTTCGCTCAGACTAATAATATGCAAGTGCATAGTGGCGGGCAGATTATTTTTTCACGAAACGTTTTGGAAATGGATAGTATCACATTTAGTGCTACCGTAAATGCTACTCCCGAAACTGAAATGGCAAAATACGAAACCAGCGTTGAGGTAGGTGTGATTGAAGCATCGGTTGGCAGCGATTACACAACGCGGGTAATCCGCCTCAAAGAGGGCTTTTATGCCGACAACAGCGTAACGCTTACCATTGTGTCGGCAGGTACCTATTTCGACAAAAGCACCGATGGAAAAACCCTTACGGTAAAAGCCGTACCCGGCAGCAGTGGCGCAAATGACGAAGTACAGGTAAAATTCTCGAAAGGTGGCGTGGAAAAAACACTCAAAATCGCGGTCGGAATTTTCAAGGCAAGCAACATTAACGCCAACGAAACTTTTGTGCTGTATGGCTACGACGTGGTAAACAGCGGCTATATCAATCGCTCAGACGTGAAGTTCGCTGCACCCATTATCGACCTGAACCAGGCAAATTCGGTGGGGCTTATCGTGCAAAGTACGGCTACACAAAGTACTTACGAAAGCGCGACCTCGAACAGCGTGAGTGAGGTGTATAAAAGTATGACGGTTGGCACGAGTGTGGGCGTGGAAGTGGGGTTGTTCTCTGCAAAGGCAAGCACCGAATTCTCGGTGTCCAATGGCTCGAAAAAGACCAATTTTTTCGCCAAAGGGCGTGGCGTGCATCAAAGCAAGGAGGAGTGGCTAAGAAACGCCGATCCTGCTTTCCTCAAACACTACTTTACCGAAACTTTCAAATATGATATTGCCAACCTGTCGGCTAAGCAACTTATAGCCAAATACGGTACGCACCTTATCAAACGTATCTATTGGGGAGGTACGGCAGAATTTAACTTCTCGTATTCCGGCACAGAGATAACTACCGAGCAGAATATGAAAGTATCTGTTGAGGCGAGTTATGCCGTAGTGTCGGCGAGTGCGAGCACAGAGCAGCAAAAAAAGGCGAGCCATCTGAACGAAAACTCGAAGTTTTATGCCAAAACGGTGGGTGGAAACAATGCAGCTTTTACGAATATGGAAAGTTTTGCAGCGGGATACGAAGCCTGGGTGGCGTCAGTGGCAAGTCAACCCGACATCTGTGCCTTTGGCGAGGATAAGTTCAACGATAGTTTTATTGGTTTGTGGGAACTTGTAAAGCAAGTGGACGAGGCAAAAGCACAAGCCGTGCAAGCCGAGTTTGAAGTGCAGTTGATAGCGCGCGGAAATATGCTTGCGGGTATGGTTTACAGGCACTTGGTTGAAACAGAGCCATATATATACGATATTAAGACATATACAGATATGGTAAATATACCAGTGTCTTATACCTACTTAGGAGAGATATCAGGTGTTGAGCTAAAATCTGCCATGCTCAAAAAAGTAGAAGCAAATAATCACGAAGCCATTGCCGAAATCAGAATGAGAAAAGAAGGCGACGGCACAACTCTACCGTCAGGGTGGAAAGAAATTACAATTCCGGCAAAAATAATCTTAGGGATTCCACTATTTCCTAATCATTATCTTATGTATCGCATGGTAAACGAAAACGACACGGAAGCACTCGATGATATTGTTGTTTTGGGTGATTCCCTTACAGATCCTGCTTTGCCCGAAGGCTACTCGTGGGCAACATTTTCTGATGGAACCAAGGGTATGATTACTAATACCGATAAAGGCAGCTGTTTTGCTTACAAAAAGAAAGCCTTTACTTGGGTAGTAGTGCCATAACTTAACAGAAGAGACTGTTTCAAAAAAACACAAACATTGTGTAATTTGTGTTCCAATCAACTTTTGAAACAGCCTCTTCGTATAAATCAATAAATAACAGCGGATGCCGAAAAGCTTAAAGAGTAGGCAAAAATAATTAAGAAATTATATCATGACTAAAAAAATCTTTTTTACGCTTATTCTTGTTTTCACTTGTAGCGTATTTGTTAGTGTTAATGCAAAAGACATCTTCTCAAAAGGTGATCAAGCCGTTGGTATAGGTATCGGTATAGGTAGCTACTATGGCGGTGACGGATATTCAAGCGGTATTCCACCTATTTCGGTATCTTACGAAAGAGGGATTGTTGAAGGACTATTAAACGGAAAAGGCTCAATAGGCGTGGGTGGTTATGCTGCATATACATCCAATAAATGGGAAGGTAGTTACTTTAATGGTACTACAGACGTAACTTATGGATGGAAGTACAACTACATTGTTCTCGGTGCACGTGGTGCTTTCCATTATCAATTTGTGGATAAATTAGATACATATACAGGATTGATGCTGGGTTACAATATAGTGTCAAGCAAGTATATAGGAAATAATATTGCTATGTCAACAACTAATAATAATACAAGCGGTTTTGGCTTTTCAGCTTTTATCGGTGGACGTTATCATTTCTCTCCAAAATATGCGGCTTATGCTGAAGTCGGTTATGGTATTTCCGCTCTCGAATTAGGACTTTCAATCAGACTATAAACTAATATTAAAAAGAGGATGTCCATTTTTCTATTTTTTGGTACAATCTTTAATGATTGTTTGTTAAATAGACATCCTCTTTTTCAGTAAAGTGAGAGATATAATCTTAATACATCAGTTTATCTCCTAATTCCGTCAAAGATAAATTCAATTATGCTGTTTTTGTTTTCTTCAAACGCTTTTGTTAAGTTTTTACGGATATAAGGTACTTCCAAGCCTTTAATCGCATGAAAAATTACTACAGCAGATAATTCTAAGTTCATATTTCTGAATATTCTTTTTTGAACACCTTGTTTAAGAATATTATAAATCAGTTTTATTTCAGCCATATCTATCTTTCTTCTTGCACGCTCAACTTCATAAATGTCTCTGAAAAAATCCGAACTTAAAGAACCATTTCGATTTACTATATATTTAATAGCATCAAGATGAGTAATTGCGTGTAAACGAAGTTTTTCATCAGGAGAAATGTCTTCAGCCGATACTTTATTAAGTTCATTCAATAAATATTCAAGCTCTTTGTCGATTACCGCCCTGAAAATTTCTTCTTTATTGTTGAAATAGGTGTAAAGTGTTCGTCTCCCTTTTTTAGATGCTTCGGCAATATCATTCATTGTGACATTACGTTTACCATTAGCAGCAAATAACTCACGTGCCACTTCAATAAGCATCTTTTTTGTTTTGGAGACTTTCTTTGTCATATTAGAACTGTTTAAGATGTGCAAATATAACAAAATTGCTCAAAATAAATGTTTTTGTGTAATAATTTTTGAGTAAAACAACTAAATTAATTTATCCATCTGTGCTCCTAAAACATTTTTAGCTGTTTTATATCCTAAATCGAATATTTCCATCACCTTTCCTGTTTCAAATAAATCAAAATCATAAATATTTTCAGGTTCGATGATGATATCACATACTTTTAAATCGGCTAAAGTGTTTGCTCTAAACATATAATGATATGTGCGATATGCTACATCTATTATACTCGGATTAAAGTCTCGTGATAATAAAGGACCGACATTCACTCCGATAACTAAATCACAATCGTTTTTAATCGTTGTTACAGGAAAGTTTTTCAATAACCCTCCATCTACATAATGATTATTCTTGATTTTTTGAGGTACAAACAAAACCGGTATACTGCATGACGCTATGATTGGTTTAAGTAAACTGCCTTCTGAAAATGTTTCAGGTATTCCTGTATCGAAATTTGATGCAACTATTTTGAGTGGTATGTTTAAATCTTCAAAGTTTTTAGCTCTCAGTTTTTTACCGAGAAACCTACCAAAAGGGGCAATGCTGAAAAAGCCTCCCGCAGGAACATCCAATTTTGTCATTCGTCTGAAACGAATATCTTCAAACATCTTAGCAATTTCAATGGGCTTATAACCATCGGCATACAAAGCTCCTACAATTGAACCGGCACTAACTCCGGAAATTATAGCAGGCTTGATGTTGAATTCCTCCATAGCCAATAACGCTCCTGCATGTGATATTCCGCGAATGCCTCCGCCACTGAGTGCTAAACCAATTCTCTTTGCCATAGTTTTTGAAATTTATTACATAGAATATCTTGAAAATTTTTCCATAACACCTTCGTAGTAAGTCTTTGATATTGGTATATCAGGAACATTTGGTACATCAAGCTCTAAAAAGATACCATTCTTTGTCTTTTTGAAGACTTTTACTTTATCTAAATTAATGATATATGAACGATGGCATCTTACTAATGGCGTTTCTTTTGTCAGATTTTCCTCAATCCATTTTAAGGAATTTCTTATCAAAAAAGATGTATTTTTCTCTTTATTGATGTAATGTATTGTGGCATAATTATCAGCAGAATCGATATAGAGAAGATTGTCTATCATTAAAGAAATTTTCAGTTCTCCTTTTTCATCAGTAAAACCTATTAATCCTTTTTTAGGAGCAGTGTTTGAGCTTGTATCTGAAGCTCGTTCATTAAGAAGTCTGTTTTTTTCTTTCCAAGAAAAGTATAAAAAAGATATGGAATATGGAAGTAGCAATACTAAACTTGTATTTATGGCAGAGTTTTTCAAAAGCAGAAAAAAATCCCTTTTTTCACCACCTTCAGGCACATATTTAGAAAAAAGTGCAAAAAACAGTGACATTGCGATTATCTCTAAGAAGACCCATGCTGCATATTGTAATTGTGAGATGTCTCTTTTTTTTGTGTAGAGTCCGAGAAACAGGCGACTTATAACAACTACTAACATTCCGGTCAGAATTATCAAGCTTGAAAAGAAGAAGTATGTAAAGTCGGATATTCCTTTATACCACTCTCTTGACCCGAAAGGTTGGAAAATATTAATAAACAGCAATGCAAAGAAAGCCGTAAACAATATCATATGAATGGTATTACGCTTTTCCAAGAGATAATATGGTATTATTTTATCCACCTTAAATATTAGTTTTTGATTCACGCAAAGGTAATTTTTTATATTCACAAATGCAATATATTAATGTTTTGTATCAATATTTTAATCCCGCAATTTTTATTTTAACCCCACATATCTTTTTTTAATACCTTAGACCTGATACATTCAACAAAAAATATGATTTATGATTTGATTAGACTTCATTTGCACAAAAAAAGAATATGTCGTATTTATCTCGTTTTAAGGAATTATCTTCACAATTTACAATAGGTAGAAATATTGAAGTTCAAAGTTCGGATATTGATGTAAGATTTTTTGAATTTAAAAGTCAAAAATCTCATACAGGAGTGTCCGGCGAAATAAATTCTTTTATTACTTCCGATTCAATACAAGAAAATGAAGCATTTGAATATCCGGTTTTTGTAAAATCTAATGTAAAAAAGACAAATGAGGTCATATTGCTTTTTCATGGATTAAATGAACGGAATTGGTTGAAGTATCTGCCTTGGGCTGAGCGACTTTGCCGTCAAACAGGTAAGGTTATTATACTTTTCCCCATTGCATATCATATAAATCGCTCACCAAATAATTGGTCGAATCCTCGTTTTTTACAAAAAATTTTAGATTTACGTAGAAAATTATGTGGTGATGACAGGTCGGTAAGTTTTGCTAATGTAGCACTTAGCGAGCGACTTAGCGAGAATCCTCAAAGGTTTTATAGTTCCGGTCGACAAAGTTTTGATGATGTTGTTAAGTTGATGACAGAAATTAAAGCAGGCAAACATCCGTTGTTGACAAAAGACACAAAAGTAGATGTTTTTGCTTATTCGATTGGTGCTTTTCTCTCGCAGGTTTTATTTCTTGCTAATCCCAATGGATATTTTTCTGATGCTAAGCTTTTTATGTTCTGTGGTGGCAGTATCTTTAATGCGATGTATGGTGAGTCAAGAAGTATAATGGATAAAAGCAGTTATGAGAAGCTGTTAAAATATTATCAAACAGGCTTCTGGGCTGAACAAATCGCTATGCACACAGGTGATCAGGCAATGGCATCGTTTTACAGTATGCTTACGCCGGATAATGACAAACTAAATCGTATCTCAATATTTGAACAGATGAGTAAAAGGATGAAAGGAGTGTCATTAGCTTTTGATAAAGTTATCCCATACCAGGGGGTAGTACAGGCATTAGGACGTGATTGTGCTGCGAAGTCAATTACACTTCTCGATTTTCCTTATGAATACACACATGAGAATCCATTTCCGGTTTCAGATAAAACTAATCAGTCGGATGTAACCGAATCGTTTGATAAAGTGTTTGATTATGCAGTAAATTTCTTAGGATAAAGCTTTTATCAACTCTTCTATATTGCACAATTGCTGATTACCGGTCTTCATGTTTTTAAGCATGACCTTGTTTTCGTTTATTTCATTTTCTCCAACAATAGCCGTAAAAGGTATATTTTTACCATCTGCATAGCTCATTTGTTTTTTCATTTTTGCAGTTTCAGGGTAAATTTCACAATTGATACCTTTTTCCCTTAGAGTTTTTAGCCAAGGCAGACAAAATAATAATTCTTTCTCACCGAAACTTACAAACAGAACTTTTGTCTGTTCTTCCGATGTTTCAGGATATAGATTAAGCTGATTAAGCACATCGTAAATTCGGTCGGCGCCAAAGGAAATACCAACACCCGATATACCGGGCATGCCAAAAACTCCGGTCAGATTATCGTATCTACCTCCACCGGTGATACTGCCAATCTCAACATCTTTAGCTTTAACTTCGAAAATTGCACCGGTATAATAGTTTAGTCCTCTTGCTAAAGTTAAATCTAATTCAACTTGAGTTTGAATTTGAGTAGTTTCACATAAAGAGAATATAGTTTCAAGTTCAGATATACCTTTCATCCCTGTTTCCGATGTAGCAAGTACAGATTTTAACTGCTCAATTTTATCCTTATTACTTCCGCTAAGTTTAAGAATAGGCTGTAATTTATCAATTGCATACTGAGATATACCTTTTGCGGCTATCTCTTCATTAACTTTTTCCAAACCTATTTTATCCAATTTGTCGATTGCTACAGTAATATCTGTTATTTTATCAGATTCACCTATTATTTCAGCTATACCCGAAAGAATTTTCCGATTATTTAATTTTATAACAACATTGATTTTTAATCTTCTGTAAACCTCATCAACTATTTGAATAAGTTCCAATTCATTTAATAACGAATCACTTCCAACTACATCTACATCACATTGATAAAACTCTCTGTATCTGCCTTTTTGTGGACGATCAGCACGCCATACCGGCTGAATTTGGTATCTTTTGAAAGGAAACGAAATCTTATCCCTGTTTTGAACAACGAAACGTGCAAATGGAACGGTCAGATCGTATCTTAATCCTTTTTCAGAAATTTTATTAGTAAGACGAATACTGTTTTTTTCAAGCAATTCTTCATTCGACAAATTATTTAAATAATCTCCGGAATTAAGTATTTTAAATAATAATTTATCACCTTCTTCACCATACTTACCCATCAATGTTGAAAGATTTTCCATTGCGGGTGTCTCAATTTGTTGAAATCCGTATAGTTGAAAAACAGATTTTATAGTATTGAAAATATAATTACGATTAGCCATCTCTTGAGGAGTGAAATCGCGAGTTCCTTTTGGAATTGATGGTTTTTGAGACATGATGTTAACTATTTCAGTTTAAATATGGTATAAATAAGTAGTTTTGAACAAAAAAGGCATCTCAGAAATTTGAAACGCCTTTTAATGAGATTTGAAATGAAATTATTTTCTGATTCCCAGCTCCTTGATAATTGCACGATACCTGTTAATATCAACTTTTATTAGATAATCTAACAAGCGACGACGTTTCCCAACCAACATAACTAAAGCACGTTCTGTACTAAAATCTTTCTTGTTTTGTTTTAAATGCTCTGTTAAATGGTTGATGCGGAAAGTAAATAATGCAATTTGGGCTTCCGGAGAACCGGTGTCAGTACTTGATTTGCCATATTTAGCAAAAAGTTCCTGTTTCTTTTCTGTAGTTAAATACATGATTATGTGTAAATTTAATTAATAAATAGAATTTAAGCCGGTATCGACTTGCCTTCATTTTTTTCAGAGTGCAAAGATAATATTATTTTGTGATTATGCAAACTTCTTTTAAGTTACACAGTGTTTTACAATGTATTTCACAATGTTACACACATTAACACATTGTCACATTAGCATATTCTCATTACTCCTTCCTTGCTCTCAACATTTCGCGTTTACCGGGTGCAGCAGGTATTCTCTCGACTGTGAAGCTGGCAGATTGCAATGCTCTTCTTACACTTCCTTTTGCACAATAAGTTGTGAGGATAGCATTAGGATTACATTGCTTATAAATCATTTCGAAACGATCTTCAGTCCACATTTCAGGTTGTTTATCCGGAGAAAATGCGTCAAAATAAATCATATCGTAGAAGCCTGTCAAATTCATGGAAGTAAAATCTTCCTGTATCTTTTTAATTTTAAAATTCGGTGTGATTTTAATTAAATTATTCCATGGCGAGGTGTGTAATTGGTAAAATGCGTCTTTTTTATCAATTGCCAGTATATCCGGATAGTTAAGTAAACAAGCTGATTCAACAGAAAGCGGAAACAACTCAATTGCAGTATAATTAATTTTATGCTTTTTAGTCTCTGAGAACAGAAGAGTCAAAAATGCATTTAGTCCTGTTCCAAACCCGATTTCAAGTACATTTATCGTATCTTTCTCGTCAAAATTTATGTTTTGCAGACCGGAGACAATAAAAGTGTGATTAGATTCTTGAATCGCACCATGTATAGAGTGATATGTTTCGTCTAACTCTTGATGAAGTAACGAATGTGAACCATCTTCTGTAGTTATCATTGTTGAAGGCATATAAAATCATTAAATCAATCAAGCCAATCGAAAGTATATTTGTACCTCGATTGGCTTAATTTTAATTAATTCAAGATCGAACCTAATTGTTATTCACCTGTTTGTGGTGTGATTAACTTGTAACCTTTACCATGAATATTTATAATTGCTACATTCGGATCATCTTTCAATAATTTGCGAAGTTTTGTAATATACACATCCATGCTACGAGCATTAAAGTAATTATCATCTTCCCAAATTGATTTCAGAGCATAATTCCTTTCAAGGATACTATTTGCATTAGAAGCCAATAATCTTAGAAGTTCAGATTCTTTTGTAGTCAGCTTTCTTGTTTCGCCATCATAAATTAGAGCTTGCTTCTGAGCGTCAAACACAAAAGCACCAATATTAAAAATAACTATATCTTTAATCTTTTTACCTCTCACTCTCCTTAAAATAGATTCTATTCTCGAGAGTAATTCCTCCATGCTAAATGGTTTTGAAAGATAATCATCTGCTCCAAGTTTAAATCCTTGAAGAATATCTTCTTTCATCGATTTAGCAGTTAAAAAGATGATTGGAACTTCAGAGTTGATATTACGAATATCCGATGCTAATGTAAAGCCATCTTTTTTAGGCATCATAACATCTAAAACACAAAGATCGTATTTGTTTTTAGTAAAAGCCCTGTATCCGGCTTCGCCATCAGGTTGCAGGTCTGCGTCATAGCCTCTCGATTGGAGGTATTCTCTTAGTAACATGCCGAGGTTCTCATCGTCCTCGCATAATAAAATTTTTACTTTTTCATCATTCATATTCAGTATATTTAAGAGTTGGTAATGCTATTATAAATTTTGTTCCTACATTTATTTCACTGTCAATTTTAATTGTGCCATTATGTTCTTGAATTATCTTTTTAACGTAAGCCAGACCTAAACCGAAACCTTTAACATTGTGCTGATTACCTGTCGGAACACGATAAAACTTCTCGAAAATTCGTTTGTGGTCTTCCTTTGGCACTCCAATCCCGTTGTCTTCTATGCTTATCATCAATAGATTCTTTTCATTCCATGTTTCTATGTTTAAAAGAAGTGGTTTGTCGCTGTATTTCAAAGCGTTGTCGACCAAATTATGTATCACATTAGTAAAATGAACTTCATCAGCCAGAATTAAATCATCTTTTGCTTTTAAAACAGTTGTGATTTTTCCTTCTTTATTTGCAACCTTTAAAGAAAATATTTCAAACGTATGAGAAATAAGTTCATTAATATGCATTTCTTTCATTTTAAATGTTGATTGTTCAGTTTCAAACAACGAAAGTTTCAAAACCTCTTCAACCATTCTACTTAAACGTAATGTCTCATCCTTAATGACTTTAGATATATTTTTAATGGACTCAGGTGTTTTGCCGATACCAGGATCTTGAAGCATTTGTGATGCTAAAGATATGCTTGAAATAGGCGTTTTTAACTCATGAGTCATATTGTTAACAAAATCATTCTTAATATTGTTCAATTGTTTTTGTTTAAAAATAACAAATATAGCAATGACAAAGATAGTCAAAATTAACATTACTAATATGATTGTTGGGAATAATAAGTGCATTGAGCCTAAAATAAAGTTCTTTTTAGTTGGAAATGTAACCTGTAAATACACTTCATTATTAGTTTCTTCAAGAGGAAAAAATCTTTGCTTATATACACTTCTTACATTTTCTACTTTATCGGTATGAAAATCTTTTTTACATCTGAAAATTTCTCTCCCTTTTTTATCTATTACGCTATAATAAAAAGGTAAATCAATGCCATTATTGGTTAAAAACTTTTCTAAAATATAATTCAATTCAATAAAGTCAATTCTTTCTCTAATACTTTTATTACTACCTTCTCCTAACCATCTGAAAACTGCCTGGTCGAGTATAGTTTTAGATCTTGAAAATTCTTTCCGGAATTTGTCCTGTAAATATTTTGATGTTTCTTCTATTGTTGCTTTGCCATGACGTGTGGAAAGGTGTATCTGGCTACTTCTGTGGTTATGGTGATCGTGTGTAATCCCTCTCGCCATAGTGTCTATTTTGTTTAGATTCAACGAATCTAAGCTTGAACCTTTCGATTGTAGATTGGTATTTAACGTATAACTGTTCGCTTCTAAAGTCTGTGCGAGGTATTCTAATGCTTCATTTTCTTCTACAAGTATTACTGTGCTTAACAAACTTCTCCTTACACTTTCATCGAATTGATTTTCAATCATTTCAGCATTGACGTTAATATACCTTGCTTGAATAACAATCAAAGCAATAAACGACAAAAACATAAAAACTATCAATATGATTATAGTGCTACGCTTCATAATTTTGCAAATATATTAATTTTTAAATTGTTAAAATATAAACTTCTTCATAATTTAACAATAAATAAGTATAAGACATATATCAATTTAGAAAAAAAGTGTAAACTTATCTTAAATAAGCCGGCTGTTAAATTTATGTAATAGTGATATTAGCTGATAAATATTTACATTTGTATTTAAACAATTTATTGTAACAAAAGGTTGCATATAATAATAAAAACATATAAAATAACATATGCAGAAGTGGTTTTATCTAATGTTAGCAAATTTTTTAGGGGTTTTCAATGATAATTTTTTGAAAAATGCAATAATATTTATAGCTGTAGCATGGAAATTACCTGCATGGTTAACCCTTTCTCAGTTAATATCAGTTGTTTCTGCTTCTTTAGTACTTCCATATCTTTTACTTTCTCCTTTAGGAGGTTGGTTAACTACGCATTATAATAATATTCAGTTATTCCGGTTTTTTAAATTGATTGAGTTTCCAATAATGGCAATAGCCAGTCTCGCATTTATAATGGAATGGGCTATGTTAGCAGTATTCGCCGTTTTGCTTATGGGAATCCAAAGTTGTTTATATTCACCTGCAAAATATGGCTTGATTAGAGAAGTTGGCGAAAAGAAAGAAATTGCTTTTGGAAGCGGGTTGTTTGAAACTATGGCTTTTCTGGGAATTTTGATTGGTTCTGTGATAGCTTCTTATTTAAGTGATGTTAGTGGTGTATGGATTTTTATTGTGATATTTTTCATAGTTGCAATAGGTGGTTATGTCTCTACTTTAAAAATCAAAGTTAAGAATGAGATTACACTTAAATCAAATGAGTACACTATGAGTATCAACCCAATAAAATTTTTGTATGAGGGTTATAAAACTTTTTCTTCAATGAATAAAGTGCAAAGTGCGGTAATTGGTGTTTCAAGTTTTTGGCTAATTGGTGCTCTATTACAGATGAATATTATTTTGCATGCAAAAAGTTACTATTTTTTGACAAATACCACAACCGGTGTTGTAATAGCCATAGCTGCTATTGGCATCGCTGTAGGAACGTGGCTTGCGGGTGTTTTTTCTTCAGTAGTGCGACCGGTCAACTTAATGATTGCCGGACTTACAAGCATGATTATAAGTTTGGTTGTCATAATTAGTTTTAAAGTAAGTTTTAATGTGTTTTTAGTGCTGATGTTTGTAACTGCCTTTTCAGCAGGATTTTATCAGGTTCCTAATTTGACTGTTATTCAAAATGCAGATTCAGGAGAACGACACGGTCAGCTGCTTGCGTATATGAATTTAGTTATTTTTATTTTTGTGTTACTTGCATCTGTTTTATTTTCTCTTATAACATTCATCTTTCCTGAGAATAGCGTAGCAGTATTTGTAGCAATTGTAGCAATATGTATAATTATTTTTTCAAACATTGTTAGAAATATCTTTATAATGAGATAGACAACTATAAAGCTTTGCATTTTACAAGGTTTAATATTACTTTTGCCATCTATGTTTCTCGCATTATACTTCGTCTGTACAAGGTTATACATATCTTGTTACATCCGGGGTTAGATGTGAAATTTAAGGATACTTTACAGATAACCATTTAAATAAATTACCAAATATGAACACGAAACATTATTTTCTTTTAATTAGTCTATGTTTTTTATTCACAGCATTACTTCTGAAGGCAAATGATTGGGAAGATCCTTCGATTTTTCAGAAGAACAGATTACCGGCAAGAGCTACGTTTATGACTTATTCTGATAGAGATGCTGCTATTGAAGACAATTATGATCGTTCTCCTTACTACTTATCTTTAAATGGTGAATGGAGTTTTAATTGGGTTTCAAAGCCAGCTGATAGACCACAGGATTTTTATAAAAATAATTATGATTTCAGTAGATGGAAAAAAATAAAAGTACCGGGTAATTGGGAGTTATTAGGCTATGGTACACCTATTTATACAAATATTATTTATCCTCATTCTAATAATCCTCCATATATTCCCCATGACGATAATCCTGTTGGATCATATATAAAAGAGTTTGATTTACCCGCATTATGGAATGAAAGAAATACATATTTACATTTTGAAGCTGGATTAGCAGCAATGTATGTGTGGGTGAATGGCGAGCTTGTCGGTTATTGTCAAGGCACAAAAAATCCTGCTGAGTTTGATATCACACCTTATGTTAGAAAAGGTAAAAATAAAATTGCAATCGAAGGTTATAGATGGAGTGATGGGTCATATCTTGAAGATCAGGATTTTTGGAGACTGTCAGGATTTGATAGAGGTATATATCTTTATAGTACTGATAAAGTTAGGATTACTGACTTTTTTGCAAAGCCACAACTCGATAAAAACTATAAAAATGCAGATTTAAGTATAGATGTGAAAATTGAGAATAACTATTCTGAAAATAAGAAACTTTATTTGGAATATGAGTTAATTGATAATTCTAAGAAAACAATATTCTCTAAAACTCAAATATTAAATGTAAGTTCAGATAATAATTACGAAACTTCAACAACGCAAAATGTAAAAAATCCTTCTTTATGGAGTGCTGAAACACCAAATTTGTATACTTTACTTATCAAACTATTAGATGAACACAAAAAAACAATTGAATATGTTTCCCATCGTATTGGCTTTCGTAGTGTAGAAATAAAAGACGGTATACTTCTAATCAACGGAAAGTATGTTCTTTTAAAAGGTGCCAATATACATGAACATCACCACATTAATGGTCATGTTGTCGATAGAGAAACTATGATAAAAGATTTAAAATTAATCAAACAGTATAACTTAAATGCAATACGCACAAGCCATTATCCTCAACCAACTTTATGGTATAAGCTATGCGATGAATATGGAGTTTATCTTGTTGATGAAGCTAATATTGAATCACATGGAATGGGGTATGGAAAGAATAATGTTGCATTCAATCCCTTGTGGGAAGCTGCACATTTAGATAGAACATACAGTTTAGTTGAAAGAGACAAAAATCATCCATCCGTAATTATCTGGTCATTAGGCAATGAAGCAAGTAATGGTGATGCTTTTAAAGCCACATATAAATGGATAAAAGAAAGGGATAAAACGCGTCCTGTTCAATATGAAAGAGCCGGTGAGGAGGAAAATACGGATATTGTTTGTCCTATGTATGCACGAATTAATTGGATAGCCGAGTATGCAAAACGTACAGATATATCTCGACCTCTGATTTTATGCGAATATTCGCATGCAATGGGAAACAGTACAGGTAATTTAAAAGAGTATTGGGACACCATCAGAACATACCGACCTTTGCAGGGAGGATTTATATGGGACTGGGTCGATCAGGGTATCTTAACCAAAGATGAGAATGGCATTCCTTATTATGCTTATGGAGGAGATTTTAATTCTAAGAATTACCATAATGATGAGAATTTCTGTATAAATGGTTTAATTTTTCCTGATAGAACACCAAGTCCGCAATTATACGAAGTTAAAAAGGTATATCAAAACATTCATTTCAAGGATATTGATTTGCAACAAGGGATGATTAATGTTGCGAACGAATTCAGTTTTACTAATTTAAATGAATTTAAATTTTGCTGGGATATTATTAAAAATGGCGAAAAAGTACATTCAGGAGAATTTGATTTAGAGTTGGCGCCATTATCAAATAAAAACATCAAATTGAATATCCCAAAACCTAATGTAGAAAAAGGAGTTGAATATCATTTGAACTTAAAAGCGTTATCTAAAAAAAGCACTGATTTGATGCCTTCAGATTATATTGTTGCATATGAGCAACTTGCTTTTGCTGATAATAATTATTTTTCAGTTAAACAAGACAAAAAAGCAAGTCAAACACCAATTGTCAAAAAAGGAAATAATAGTGCAGAGGTAAGAACAGGAGATATTTTGACTATTTTCAATGACCAAGGTATGTATAAATATCAGAAGGGTAATAGAGAGGCTTTTGGTCAGACTATCGAGCCTAACTTCTGGAGAGCACCTACTGATAATGATTTTGGTTCAAACAGTCAGAGAAGATTAAATATTTGGCGAGTAGCTCAGCAGAACAAACGACTTGTAAAAATGGATGTTGAAGAAACAAGTGAGGGAGTAATAATTAGTTATCATCATAGATTGCTTGATGTTACAGCAGATTATTTTCAGAAATATATAGTAGATAATTCCGGAACTGTTACAGTGGAAGTTGAATATAAAACATCAAATAAGGACATTGACGAAATACCACGATTTGGGAATTCATTTAGATTACCTAAAGTGTTGGATAATTATACATATTATGGTCGCGGACCTGTTGAAAATTATATTGATAGGTGCGAAGCATCAAAATTAGGTATTTATGAAAGTAAGGTAAAAGATCAATATGTGCCTTATGTTCGTCCGCAGGAAAATGGAAATAAAACCGATGTAAGATGGCTTACCATAACTGATAATTCAGGCTTTGGATTGAAGATTGACGGATTGCAGCCTTTAGGAGTTACGGTTTTACATAATGCATCAGAAGATTTCGATCCGGGATTAACAAAAAAGTACAGACATCAAAACGATATATACCCACGTAATGAAACTTTGTTAACAATAGATTTATTCCAAAGAGGGTTAGGTGGTTCTGATTCATGGGGAGCCTTACCTTTGAAAGAATATATTTATAGTAATAAGGACTATAAATTCGGTTATAAAATGACTATTATTGAATAATTTGTAATAGGAAGATATTGTATCAATAATCAAAAAAAGCTTACTGTTTATGATGCAGTAAGCTTTTTTTGAATACATTAAATTGAGCAATCAGTTAATTTCTTGGTCCTCTATTATCGCGTCTTGCCTTCATACGTTCATTCATGAGGTTTTTGTATTTTTCGAAGTTTTCCTTACCAATGGCTTCTTCAATTTTCTTATCAGAATTTTGGCGAATTGTGGTCATTTTCTCTCTTCGTTGATCCTGACTTAACCCTTCATTTTGGCGAAGAGCTTGCATTTGGGTTTGTTGTTCTTCGAAAATAACCTTGACTTGTTGTTTTTGGTTATCATTTAAATTTAAATCCTTTGCCATTTGTTCGGCACGGTCATTTGGACTAAATTGTCGGTTCTCATTTCTGGGTGCATTTTGTGCAATTGCTGTAAAAGACACAAAGAAGCAAGTTGCTACGAATAAAATAAAAGTTTTTTTCATTGATTTGATTTTTAAATTTGTAAATACTATCATATCGCAATCATAGACTAAAACAATGAACAAAAGTTTAATCAAAAAAAAAGAAACTGTCATTTAAAGACAATTTCTCCTTTTAATTTTGGCTCATTAGTTAGCCATAATCCTTATGAATTTATTTCTTCAGCAATACTTCATTAATTGCTTTTTTGAAAGTTTCCTTAGGCAATGCACCCATAGCCATTTGAGGTTGCTCATCTATCGGACAGAAAAGAAGTGAAGGAATACTGCGTATACCAAAAGCAGCAGCAAGCTCTTGCTCTTTTTCCGTATCAACTTTATATATGTAGATTTCACCATCGTATTCTTTAGCTAATTCTTCCAAGATTGGAGCAACAGCTTTACATGGACCACACCAATCGGCATAAAAGTCGATAATACACGGTTTGTCACCAAGATATTTCCATTCATTAGGGTTGGCTTCGTAATTAGCCACCTTTTGTAAAAAGTCTGCTTTTGTTAATTTAATTGTTCCCATTTGCTTATTATCATTTGATTTTGAATTGTTTGTAATCTGCTCATTACTATCAGTTTCTTTGGTAGACTTATTTGCGCATGCAGTAAAAGCTATAGCAAATAATAAAGTTGAAGCTATAAAAAATTTATTCATCTTTTTGTTTTTATTTATTTGTTTATTTGAATTCTATTTCTTTCCATCCAAGTTCGTCAAGCTTTTCTGAAATTGTTTTTCTGTCAATTTCGTCAGTATGGTTTACTGAGATCTTACCATCTATTCTGTCAATTTCAGCTCCAAAAACGCCTTGTAATTTGCCTAATTGTTTCAGAACTTCATTGTTGCAAACCATACATTGAGATTTCGACACATTAAATGTACTATTCATCTTTTTTGTCTGTTGAGTTATTTACTTTTGGTTGTTTCTTTTTAAATAAATCGAAGAATAAATATCCCAGAACTCCTCCGTAGATAATACTTATATAAGGATTGGATGTAATAGGACAAGTGCCACTTGCACATCCGATGAAATAATAATATAAATATCCTCCGGCCATACCGACAAAAATTCCCGATATATTTAAAATATGTTTTTTTACAAAAGCTTTCATTTTAATCTCTATTGTGCACAGTGGCATTCGTTTATACAATCAATTATCTTAGTAATTTGTTTGTTCTTAAGAGAATAATAACAATTTTTACCTTCTCTTCTGGTATTTAAAATCCCTTTTGCACGCATATCTGTAAGATGATGAGATAAAAGCGATTGTTCACAGTTTAATTTCTCTCCAATTTCAGTAACGTTCAACTCATCATTAACAGCCAATAATGAAATTACACATAACCTTGTGCTGTGCGAGATAGCTTTTAGTGTATATGCTGCTTGTTCCATATTAACCTCTTCATTCATCATTATTTTATTTTAAAACACGTGCAAATATATGAACATATTTTCATATGACAATATTTTTTAGAAAATTTAATATTTAGAATGCTTAAAAGATAGATGTCTAATATGCAAAAGGTACAAATTTAGGTTTGATGTATAGATTTTTATCTTTTACTTATTTCTTTTACCTTTTGCACACTCCATTATTACATTTTTAATTACTTTTACAGCCGCAAACTATTTAGAAATTTTTATTTTGTTATGTTATGTTCGATGACAGTAAATATTTAACTATTCGTGATTGGTCGGAAGAGGATCGACCAAGGGAAAAATTGCTTAGAAAAGGTACGAGTGCATTGTCGGATGCAGAATTATTGGCTATTATTATCGGTTCGGGTAGTAGAAATGAATCGGCTGTCGATCTTGCAAAGAGGATAATGAGTTCTTGTCAAAACAATATCAATGAACTTGCAAAGTATTCAATTCAGGAATTATGTTATAAGTTTAAAGGTATAGGTGAAGCTAAGGCTATAACGATTATTGCTTCTTTGGAGTTTGGTAAACGGAGAAAGACTCAAGAGAATATCGACAGAAAAAGGGTTAAATCAAGTTCTGATATATTTCATTTGTTTGAGGCAGATTTAATTGATTTAAACCATGAGGAATTTTGGGTAGCACTTCTTGATGGGGCTAATAAATTAATTGAAACTAAAAGACTTACTCAGGGAGGTAGTAATCAGACGATTGTAGATATTCCCATGCTTCTGAAGCTCGCACTCGAAAGAAAATCAGCTTCCGTAGCAGTTGCACATAATCATCCATCGGGACAAAGATTTCCAAGTCGCGAGGATGATAAAGTTACACATAAGGTTAAGTCGGGATGCGAGGCTGTAGGAATCAGATTTTTAGATCATTTAATTATTGCCGAGGGAGGATATTATAGTTATTGTGATGAAGGGAAGTTGTGAGTATGGTGATTAGTGATTAGTGATTAGTGATTGGTAATTAGTGATTGGTAATTAGTGATTGGTAATTAGTGATTAGTAATTAGTGATTGGTTTTGAGCTAAGAGTATGGGACTGGTTTGGCGAGTATATTAGCTGCAGAGCAGCGATTCATTAAACGATAAACACTAAACACTAAACGATAAACATTAAAGACATCGACCATCGACTTTGTAAAGTAAATTATTATAAAAATGAATTTATTAGAAATTAGAAACGTAGTAAAACAGTATTCCGGTCATTTAGCTCTCGCAGGCGTGAGTTTGGATGTGCCGGAAAATACAATTTACGGACTTCTCGGTCCGAATGGCGCAGGTAAAACTACCCTGATACGAATAATTAATTGTATTACAGCACCGGATAGCGGCGAAGTTTTTCTTAATGGAAAGAAATTAACCTCAGAGGATGTACAACATATCGGTTATCTTCCGGAAGAACGTGGTCTGTACAAAAAAATGAAAGTTGGGGAGCAGTCGCTATACCTTGCTCAATTAAAAGGAATGAGTAAGCAAGATGCGTTGAAAGCTCTGAAATACTGGTTTGAAAAGTTTGAAATTCAATCGGGGTGGAATAAAAAAGATGAGGAACTATCAAAGGGTATGGCACAAAAAGTTCAATTTGTGACTACCATTCTGCATCAACCTAAGCTGTTGATTTTTGACGAGCCTTTTAGTGGTTTCGACCCTGTTAATACAGATTTACTAAAGCGAGAAATTATTAATCTTAAAGATAATGGTGCAACGATAATATTTTCAACTCATAATATGGCATCGGTGGAAGAGCTTTGTGATAATATCTCACTTATAGATAAATCTAAAATTGTGTTGCAAGGTAATGTAAATGAAATAAGGAGCATTAATGCCACCGGCACATATCGTGTTAATTCTAAATCACTTATTAATGCAGATGACAATATTGAATTATTGCTACAAAAAGAAGTGTATAATGGTTTTGAAAGTATCGTCAGAACTAAACAAAAAGGTTCTAACAATGTATTGATAAGTAGCTTATTGACACAATCCGAAATAAATTCATTTGAAGAAATACTGCCAACTATGAATGATATCTTTATTGAAACTGTAACCACTAAATCTGTTAATCATGAGTAAGATAGCATTGATAATAAAAAGAGAATATACAACCAGGGTGATGAAACCATCTTTCATTATTCTTACTTTCCTTACACCACTTTTGATGGTTGGGATGATTACACTTCCTCTTCTACTTGCCAAAATACAAAATGATACTGTACAAAAGATTGTTGTAATTGATCGAACAGGCTTGTATTCATCAGTGTTTACAGATAATGAGAATTACACCTTTGAATTTGCAAATCAGGAAGTTGAAGCTTATAAAAGCCAATCAGGTAGTGGCGATTATACAGCAATTTTATATATTTCTGATGATTTATCAGTAAATCCGAGTGCTGCCACGCTTTTCTCAAACGAACAGGTAGGTTTGGATATGAAGTCTTATGTAACAGGGCTACTCAAAACATATGTAGAAAATAAAAAGATTGAAGAATTAAATATCCCTGATTTTAAAGATTTGATACGTCAAACAAAAGTAAGTATTGATGTTAAGACTATTAAATGGGGTAAAGATGGAGAAGAAAAGATGGGTTCTGCCGAACTCGCAATAACAATCGGGATGATAACTGCTGTTGTAATTTACATGTTTATAGTTATTTATGGTGCTCAGGTGATGTCAGGGGTGGTTCAAGAAAAGACCAGCAGAATAGTTGAAGTAATAATATCTTCAGTGAAACCATTTCAACTGATGATGGGGAAGATAATAGGAATTGCATTGGTGGGATTAACTCAATTTGCTTTATGGGTGATTTTGTCAATCGGACTGTTTTTGGCAATAACAGGCAGTATGGGGAAAGCAGTAGATATACCGGCAAGTCCTGCAACTCAACTTGTTGGGACTGCTAATCCTCAAATGATTGCAAGTGAACAAAATGATATTCTTGCTGAATTTTTGCCTGCATTGGAGAATTTTGACTTTTTGCAAACAGGAGTACTCTTTGTTTTGTTCTTTTTAGGAGGATATTTGCTTTATGCCTCTCTGTTTGCTGCTGTCGGCTCTGCTGTTGATAATGAAACAGATACACAACAATTTTCATTACCACTGTCGCTACCTATAATATTTGCTATTTATGCCGCAATTTATAGTGCAGAAAATCCTGACGGACCATTAGCTTTTTGGTGCTCAATGATACCTTTCACCTCACCAATTGTGATGATGGTACGATTACCTTTTGGCGTACCTTTTTGGCAGTTGGCTCTATCTCTGGGAATATTGATACTGTCGTTTATTGGAAGTACTTGGATAGCAGGTAAAATTTACCGTACAGGAATTTTAATGTATGGTAAAAAAATCACTTGGAAAGAAATGATAAAGTGGGTTTTATATAGAGGTTAATAAATTCAAATTAATTTAAGATCAAATCTAATGTAAATGTCAGTTTATAATAATAAAGCACATAAAATTTGCATTATTTCTCCTTCAGGAAAGGTAAATCCAGAGTTTATAGATGGTGCAATTCTAAGGTTAAAAGATTGGGGTCACGAGATTATTGAGGGGAAATACTCACGAGAGGCATTTGGAAGATATGCCGGTACAGAAGAGCAGAGGATATATGATTTACAGACAGCAATAAACGATGAGAGTATATCAGCTATTTTATGTGCTAGAGGTGGATATGGCGTTGCACAAATCATTGACAAAATTGACTTTTCACCCTTATTGCAAAATCATAAATTATTAATTGGCTATAGTGATATTTCAGCGATTCACGCAGTTTTATCAAATATGAATGTGCCTTCTGTTCATGGGGTTATGGCAAAGCAAATCACAACTTTACAAGATGATAGTCATTCATTAACACATCTAAAGAATATTTTAAAAGGGAAGTTACCAACATATAATATTCCACATCATGACTTAAATCGTGCAGGTAGTGCAAAAGGTAAATTAATAGGCGGAAACTTGTCTGTAATTGCCGGTCTGCGAGCTACACCATATGATTTGAATTATGAGAACACAATATTATTTATTGAAGATATTGGCGAAGAACCTTACCGTATTGATAGAATATTGCAAAACTTTAGATTGGGTGGGGTGTTTGATACAATATCAGGATTGATTATTGGACATTTTACCGATTGTAATGATGACCATCTGATGAATAAAACATTGATGGAAATAATCAAAGATTTAACCAAAGGATATGATTTTCCGGTCTGTTTTGGTTTTCCTGCCGGACATGAGGATGAAAATTATCCATTGATTATGGGTAAAGAGGTAAAGTTTATTGTAAATGAAAGTGGTGTGATATTAGATTTCAATTGAAAATTTCGTGAAGAACACTAACTGAATTCAATCCGAAAAACTCAGGCACATGAAGTTTGTAATATTCTATTAATCCATCTAATAATAGGTTTCTATGATTGCGGCTCATTACTAAAGTATCTTCTGAATCGTAGGATAATAAAAGCAACTGTGCAAAAAGAGGTGTAAGCTCCGGACTCAAGAAGTGAATATGAGTTGGTTTATTAAACTTAAATTCTCCATTCAACAAATCAAAATATGCAGCATTTTGTTCTTCATCATTAGGCTTAAAACCTAAATAAGAAGCCAGATGAAGCATAAATATCAAATGAAAATTAGCAATATCACAGTCGCCGCTTTCCAATATCTTTATTGAATTTTCAATAAAATCGAATAATCTTTCTTCAGGCTCAGTCTTTTTTAATGTTTTGATAAGTAACTCAGCAACAAACAAACCTATGGCATTTTTTAATGGATTGATATGCAGATTTAACAGGTTGTGCCGTATTCTTGCTTCTTTTAAAACTTGAATTTCTTTTGTTGGTTGATGTTTGGCGGTAATTTCTATTAAAGATAAAGGAATAAAGCATGAAGATTTAGCATTCGACTTTTTACCGTTTATGCCATATACAATATAAGATACACATCCATATTCACGAGTATATATTGTGGAAATAGATGCTTTATCGGAATATTTGACGGTTCGCAGTACGAGACCAGATAGTTTTAAATACATACAATATTACAATTCAGATGCAAAATTAAGTCAAATTAAAATATTTTCAAAAAGGTTTTGCAAATTAAAAAAACTGACGTATATTTGCACCCGCAATTGAAAAGTCGGTTGTTAGTATTTAAACACCAAGGCCCATTCGTCTATCGGTTAGGACGCAAGATTTTCATTCTTGAAAGAGGGGTTCGATTCCCCTATGGGCTACTATAATTAAAGATTTTAAAATATATTTGAGATGGCAAATCATCAATCAGCAATTAAAAGAATTCGTCAAATTCAGAAACGTAGACTTCATAATCGTTATTATGCAAAGACTGCACGTAATGCAGTTCGCAAATTACGTACAACAACAGAGAAAGCTGTAGCTGTTGAATTATTACCAAAAGTAAGTTCAATGTTAGATAAACTTGCTAAACGTAATATTATTCACAAAAACAAAGCAGCAAACCTGAAGTCGAAATTGACACTTCACGTAAATAAGTTGGCATAAGGTATTTCATAACGAAAATAAATAAAAGCCCGCTATCGTAATGGTAGTGGGCTTTTTGTCATAATCCTAACCTTTTCCTCAAATGGTTACTGTGTTTTTGAAAATTGATATTGCGTTTCTCTGAGAATTGGAGTAAATCCTCATTTTATTTGTTTTGTTGTTCCAATTCCTTATTCAAACTCATACTAAATAAAGCAAAATCATACTTTACCGGATCTTTAGGATCGAACAATATTAAGTTTGTTGTAATTTCTTCGACAGCATGCCAATCGTTTTGAGTGCGTTTTAGTAACCCTAAAGCACGTCCGGCATTTCCAACGTGTACATCTAATGGTATCATAAGAGATGAAGCAGGTATGTTTTTCCACAAGCCAAAGTCAACATCTTGTTTGTCTTTTCTAACCATCCACCGTAAAAACATATTCAATCGTTTGGCTGCTGAATTAGCTTCTACAGATGACAAATGTTTTTCGCTTCTTCTTTCGTGATCTATCTCTAAAAATACATTACGGAAATGTTTTAATGAAGAATATATACTTTTATCAATCTTATATCCCTCTGTAAATATACTTTCTAAACCGTTATGATTCTTATAAATATTTTGCAATGATTTTAGAAAGAATATACAGTCGATTCCGTTAAAGGTCCTATGAACAAAGTCTTGAAACATGTCGAAATCAGAATGCTCGGCATTCATAATAAAATCATAGGGCGCATTGTCCATTAACTTAACTAATTTATAACCATTATTGATTATAGTTTTACGTTGCCCCCAAGCAATAGACGCAGCTAAAAATGCAGAAATTTCAATATCTTCTTTTCTATTGAATAAGTGAGGTATTTGAACCGGATCACTATCTATAAAAGAATTTATATTATATTTTTGATATCTATCCTCAAGAAGTTCAAATAAAATTTTAAAATTGTAATGCATAAAATAGTCTTTGCGAATCAAGTATTAGAACTTTTGCACCTTCATATTAATCTACCTCTATAACAAGATATTTGCTGACACTCCAGAACTCATGAGTGTCGGTAATTAATAGTGTGAAAGTACCATTTTCTTTTTCAAGGGTATATGAAGATTTTGGATGTGTACTCAAAATTTTTGCTCTTAAAGAATATAAAGGTATCGATTTGGTTCTACGAGCATCTATACGAACAAAATAGTTTTTATTAAAATCTTGCTCTAAAACTCGACTTGGTCGAAACCAGCCATCTGAAGTGATGATTTTTTGCTCTTTAAGCTCTTTTTTAGTACCAAATACATACCATGCAGTATGAATTGTTTCGTCCTGTTCCTTAATTTTTGTAACATGTTCAACCTTTTCAGATTCAAGAGTTTCAATATTACTGCTTAAATCTTCTATATCCATGTTTAATTGTGTGATTAATGAATCTTTTTTCAATAATTCTTTTTGTAAAGCTTTCACTTTAATTGCTTCTTCTTCTAAAGCTTTTGTTAGTCGGCTAACTGTGCGTTCAAGTTCGGAAAATTTATAATTGCTATCCTTAAGTTTCTTTTTAAGAGATGCGATTTCTTGACGGTTAGCTCTAAGCATTTCATTGATATAAACAAGATCATCGTTGATTTTATTACGACTGTCAATATCAGTCTCATCTCCAAGAGGTTGTAATGATAAAGTCTTCTCTGCATTCTTTATCTTTTCGATATTTAACTCAATTAAATTGATAGTAGAGAAATAACTTTCCATTTCAGATTTCATTGCTTCTTTTTCACGAGCAAGAGAATCACGTTCAGCTTGAAGTGACTCATAATCATTTGGTTTATAGTTGCATGAAAATAGCAATACTGAAAAAAGTGAGAGTAAAACAAGTTTTGTTTTCATATATTGTTGTCCAACGGACATTTTTATTTTTTATTAAAAAAACCACACTAAATCAGTGCAAAATTAGCGTTATTATTCTAATCCTGCAACAATTATTACAATTTCTCCTTTAGGTTGATTTTGAGTGAAATATTGAACTAATTCTTGAAGTGAACCACGCTTGGTTTCTTCATAAAATTTAGATATTTCACGTGACACAGATGCTTTTCTTTCATCCCCAAAAATTTCTGCAAATTGAGTTAAAGTTTTGACTAATCTGAATGGTGATTCATAGAAAACCATAGTACGAGTTTCGTTGGTAAGTGATTGTAAGCGTGTTTGTCTTCCTTTTTTCTGAGGCAGGAAACCTTCAAAGCAAAATCTATCATTGGGTAATCCTGAAGCTACCAAAGCAGGTACAAATGCTGTTGCACCGGGTAAACATTCAACTTCAATTTCATTTTCTACACAAGCCCTTACAACCAAGAAACCCGGATCTGAAATAGCCGGTGTTCCCGCATCTGAGATTAATGCAACACATTGACCGCTTTTTATACGTTGAATAATTCCTTCTATCGACCTGTGTTCGTTGAATTTATGATGAGAAATCATAGGTGTTCCTATTTCGAAGTGTTTTAATAGAAATCCACTTGTGCGTGTGTCCTCAGCCAGAATTAAATCAGCTTCTTTTAATACACGAATAGCTCGGAATGTCATATCTTCGAGATTACCTATAGGAGTAGGTACAACGTACAATTTCATTTAGAATTTGCGTTTTAAGAGTTGATAAAAGTCTATAACCGTGCTATCTTCATCATTCCAACCATATTTTGCTTGTAGAAATTCTAATACTTCGGAGTATGAAGCCAACTTGTTAATGTAATTTAGAGTTTTATTTAGTTCTTCACCATTATTTTTAAATAATTCACGTTGAAAGCGAAAACGATCTCCCAGACTAATTGCCTGACGAATATCATCTACTTTTTTGTTAGCTATGGTATTGTTAAGACCTCCATTGCTATCTTTAGATAAAGACTCATTTCTCGAAGTACTCACTGATGCAAGTCGCTCAGCCAGAGTTGTTTTCTTTTCTGCTGTATCCTCAGAAGGAGCTTCTGCTGAGATGACTGTGTCGTTCTCTTCTTCTTCTTCTAAAACATTACTTTCTTCTAAAGCAACTTCTTCTATATTTTCTGTATCTTCTGTGTTTTCTATATCTACATCTTCGTCAGTATCTGTTTCATCAGATTCTGTAACATTTTCAAGATTTGTAATATCTTTCGGCTCAATAATTTCTGCTTCCTCCTCTTCATAAACCTCTTCTTCATCTTCTATTTGTTCAGCCTCATCTTCATCTTTATTTATGTCTATAATTACCTGAGATACTTCATCATCATAATGATAAATTTCATTTGTATCAGCTTTATCCTCAGCGTCAATAATCTCCTCCAGACTCTCGGCTTCATCATTCACATTATCAATATCTTCAGTTTGTTTTTCAGAATCCAAATTTCCTAATTGATGTATATATGTCCAAATATCATCAGTCTTATTTTTAGCCAGATTGATAATTGGTTCAGGATAATTTGTCATTTCCATAAACCCTTCAGTCAACATAATAAGTTCATCAATATTCTTTCGGATAAGCTTAACAAGAAGTTCTCTGTTCATATCTTTTTAATAATAATCAATAATACAATAGATGTTTTTTATATATTTGTCGTTAAATTTTTTCAAATAACGCTGTAAAGTTAGTCAATTCAATAGAATAAATAATCAAAAAACACTAAAAATCAACGCTTATCATGATATTTTCGGAGAGTAATAGAGAATCGGCACACAAAAGAGGCAGTATTGAAGTTATATGTGGATCAATGTTTTCAGGCAAAACAGAAGAGTTGATACGCAGATTAAAGCGTGCACAATTTGCCAAACAAACGGTTGAGATATTTAAGCCCAAAATAGACACCCGTTATTCTGAAGATGAGGTTGTGTCGCACGACAAAAACTCTATTCGTTCAACTGCAATTGAATCTTCCGGAAGTATCTTGCTGATGTCAAACGATGTTGATGTTATAGGTATTGATGAAGCACAATTTTTTGATGATGGTTTGGTTGAGGTTTGCAACACATTAGCCGATCAGGGAGTACGGGTTATAATTGCAGGTTTGGATATGGACTTTAAGGGTATACCATTCGGACCAATGCCTGCACTTTGTGCCATAGCAGAGGATGTATATAAAGTACATGCCATATGTGTTCGCTGCGGCTCATTAGCCTATGTGTCTCATCGTCTGGTGGATAGCGATAAAAGGGTCTTGCTTGGCGAAACAGCAGAGTATGAGCCTATTTGCAGAGATTGCTTTAAGAAGGCGGGAGTGAGGTGAGTAGCATCTATGTTGTTAGTATTATGTGTATTTAGCTGCCCACTAACACCTTCAGCAACCCTTCACAAGCATCTTCTAATAAATCTATGACATACTCAAAATCCTCCGGACCGCCATAATAAGGGTCGAGCACTTCTTTGGCTTTCATATTAATACAGAAATCCGTCATGCGAAAAATTTTAGCTTCTTGTTCCTTTGTGTCAGCTAAGCTTTTTAAACCTTGTATATTTTGATTATCCATACCAATAATCATATCAAAATTATCTAAATCTTCTGATTTTACCGGACGGGAAATGTGAGTCAGATGGAACCCTCTTTGAGATGCATGAAAACGCATGCGGCTATCAGGTAATGCGCCTTGATGATAACTTAACAAACCCGCAGAATCAACATAAAACTGTTTATGTAGATTTCTTTCGAAAAGCATATGTTTAAGGATACCTTCTGCCATAGGAGAACGGCAGATATTACCCAAACAAACAAAAAGAATTGATTTTTTCTTCATTGTAAACAAGTCAAATGGTTTTAAATTTAATTTATTAAAGATGTCTAATCATGTTTTTCCAATACCCATCTTCTGTAATACGAAATAACTAAAGTAGTTAATGGCAATGCTATTATTAACCCTATAATTCCCATCAGTGCACCCCAAATTGATAATGACAGTAATATAATTGCCGGTTTTAAGCCGGTTACCTTACCCATAATCTTTGGGACTAGTATTAAATCTTGAATCAGTTGTACTGCTATGTATACAATTAAAACACCTATTAACACACCAACAAATGTCTGACCCGGTTCAGAAGCTTTAATTATTATCAGAAAAGCTGCCGGAACAATTGACACTGCTTGTAAATATGGCACAAGATTCAAAATGCCGACAAAGATACCAAAAACAATTGCCATTGGCAAACCTACAATCAAAAAACCTATTGTAAATAATATTGCAACTATCAAAGCAATAAGCGACTGCCCTCTGAAATAGCTGTTCATACCGGATTTTATATCATCAAATATACCCATTATTAAGTTTCGATATTTTGGCGGAATAATCTCAGGAATTGAAGCATTCATTTTTTCATAGTCCTTCAAAATGAATATTAGATAAAGTATTACAACTATCACAATCATCAAACCAACAATGAAACTGATTGAACCATTTAAAATGCTCCACAAATGCGGAGTGGCTTTTTGAACTAAACTCATGATATTCGGGTCTTTAATCAAATCTATTAATTCGATTTTTTCAAAATAGTTAATTAATGCTGTTTGCCAAGATACCGGTAAAATTGTATCGTAATTAATATTTTGAGTAAAATCCCTTATTAGGACTGAAAATTTGTTAGTTTCTCGAATAATTTGTGGGATTAACAGTAGTATTATTCCGGTAATACTCCCAAAGAATAAAATTAATGTTGTAATGATTGATAGTATTCTACTCTTAAATTTCAATTTGAATTGAAAGAAATTAACGATAGGATTTAATAAATAAGCTATTAGCCAGCCTATGAAAAATGGAGTCAAAACAGGGCTTAGTTTCTTAAACAATAGGAATATCAATACAATGATAGTCAGACCTATGAACATTCTCACAACTTTATCAAACGTATATGGTGTTTTAAATTCTATCATTGCGTAAATACATTTAGCTATTCCAGATTGCCCATGCTGCAATTGCCTGACCATAAAGCATTTCTATGCCATTTACAGTTGTCGCACCTTTTTCTCTTCCTTTTTGTAGAAATAATGTTTCTTCCGGCAGATATATAACATCGTATAGTAAATGTTTCTCTGTTAGATGTTTATATGGTATATCTGCACAATTATCAACTTTCGGATACATACCTAAGGGTGTTGTATTTACTATAAGAAGATTTTCACTGATGATATCTTCGTTTAATTGTTCGTAACTCAAAACATCCTCTGTTGCATGACGTGACACATAAGTTGTGGTAATTCCTAATTTACGTAAAGTGTACAAAACAGCTTTCGAAGCTCCTCCTGTTCCTAATATCAATGCTTTTTTATGATGAGGTTTCAGATACGGTTTTATTGAATTTTCAAAACCAACAACATCAGTATTAAATCCTTTTAGTTGAACAGTATTATTATCTCTTATGAATTTTATTACATTTACAGCTCCGATAGCAGCAGCGGTTGGGTCTAATTCATCAAGATATTGCATAACTTGGGTTTTGTAAGGTATGGTAACATTCAGTCCGCTAAAAGTATTGGATTTTATAAGTTCTGAAAACTCACTAATATCATTTAAAGGAAATAAATTATATTGAGCCTCTATCTTTTTCTCTTCAAAATATGCTGTAAAATATTTCTGAGAAAAAGAATGACCTAAAGGAAAACCAATTAAACCGAAAAATCTCATTACTTTTTTTTCTTTTTCTTAAACACGCTATAAAAATAAATCACCAATACTATGACTGCCAGAGCTAAAATCCCATAGCCAATCTCATGTGAATATTTATAAATCAGTTCGGATTGACCTTGAGCAAAATATCCTAACAAAGCAAGAATAACATTCCAAATACCGGCTCCTAAAAAGGTAAACAATGTAAAGGTTGCTAAATTCATTTTAGCTAAACCTGCCGGAAGCGAGATTAACTGTCGGATGACCGGAATCAGTCGCCCTACAAATGTTGATGTTTTACCATGAGTCTGAAAATAATCCTCTGCCTTTTGCACTTTCTCTGAACTAAGCAAAAACCATCTACCTAATTTACTTTCAGCAAACTTATGGATAATCGGCCTACCGAGAAAATACGCAAATGCATAATTAAAATATGCACCAAGTAAAGCACCTATAGTACCGAATAGTACTACTAAGTAAATATTTAAATCACTATCTTCTTTACTTGCAACAAAAGCAGCAGGAGGAATTACAATTTCAGAAGGAAGAGGAACGAACGAACTTTCAATAGCCATCAATAAAGTGATGGTATAATAGTTCATATTGTTCTCGTACCATTGTTCGACATGTTCAAAAATTGACATATCAGTAGTTTGTTCTGCTGCCTGAATTTGTGTGTTTAAACTAAAAATAGCAAGTAAGATGATAATGAGTATTTTTTTCATTTATATATAAGTAATTGTTACAGAGTTGAACATAATTCTTCAAATAACTTGTAAGCATCAAGATTGTTTTCGGCAGCTATTTGTAAATGTTTATAAGATAATTCTATATCACCTGTAAAATGATAAGCAACCGATAAAAGCAGATGGATATTTTCCAGTTCTTTATGAATATCATATTTTAATGCATTCTTATAATAAACTACTGCATCAAGAAACTGCTTTTTATCCATGTAGATATTTGCAATAGCCATCAGAATGTCGGGTTGATTATAGTTTAGCTTAATGGCTTTCAGATACGAATCCAAAGCACCATCAATATCATCCAATTCAGTTAAAACTTCTCCTATATATATCCATACCTCAGGTTCTTCTTCCTGCAACTCAGCGGCTCTATTTAGAAAAGGAAGGCTTTCAGCATATAAATCAAGCTCCATCAGGCAGATAGCAATGCCTGTAAGAGTGTCAAAGCTGTCGGGATTATCCTTTAAAGCATCTAAATAATATTTTAACGCTTCGGGATAATTCTCCATTTGCTCATAACATTCACCAATAAAATACAATGTATGCTTACTGTCTGAAATCATTTCATTAAACGCGAAATATTCACTCAAAGCCTCATTATACTGTTGGAGTTGGTAATGTGTATGTCCTTTCTGTAAGCAAGTCAGGGAATCCTCCGGTCGAATTGCTGAAGCATATTCAAATGCTTCTAAAGCCAACTGATAATTATTTTGAGAATAGTATATCTGTCCTAAATTAAACCATGCTTCTGATGTAAACGGATCAAGTTTAATCAGCTTATTATAAGTTGCAATAGCCTTTTCAACTTCTTCCGTTCGCTCAAAGCTAAAAGCAAGTTCAAATAATAATTCATCATTAAGCGGATTATATTCCTCTCCTTTGAGAAGATATTTTTTAGCTGAAATAAAATCAGATTGGAAAAGAAAAATATAGGCTATATCAAGGCAAACATCATCTATATCACTATTAGATGAGTTAATTAAATCGTCACACAGTACAAAAGCCTCATTATCTCTTTGAAGTCTGATTAAAGCATCTATTTTCAATAGGATAACGTCATAATCACTTTGTTCGCTATGTGATTCAAGAATATTATATGCTTTGTTTATATCTCCTGTTGCTAAATATATTTTTGCCCTTTTTATCATTAGGGCTGAACTGTTGGGGTGAAGTCTGAATCCAAAATCTAAAGCTTTGGAGCTGTCTCTGGTTCTTCCTTTACGAAGATAGAAGTCAACGATACTTTCCATTTCCTCGACATCGAAGTATCCGGAAACGCTATTATCAGACAAAAAAGCTTCGTAACGTTTTACTATTTCGTTAGAATCGTCTTCGGTTGAATAATGTAGTTTACGACCCATTGCCGGTTTTTTTTGCAAAAGTAAGGTTTTACTTACAAATAAACAGTTAGTTAAAGTGAAAAGTTATTAACAATGACATACATAAAGCTTAAATTGCTATAATCTATTTAAATTATTAATTTTGCAAGAAAATTATTATTATGCATTTCGACAAGTTATTCCGATTTTGCCCTGTGTGTGGTTCGAACCACTTTATACAAAATAATATTAAGTCAAAACGCTGTGAAAAGTGCGGATTTATTATGTATGTAAATCCTTCCGCAGCAGTTGCAGCTTTCATATTGAATGAAAAAAACGAACTATTAGTATGTGAAAGAGGTAATGAGCCGGCAAAAGGGATGTGGGATTTACCCGGTGGCTTTATTGATGACTTTGAAACTGCTGAAATAGCAATTACACGTGAGATAAAAGAAGAATTAGGCATAGAAGTTGCTAATGGCGAATTTATTTTTTCGGAACCAAATCAGTACACTTATAGTGGTTGGACATTACCCACACTTGATATTTTCTTTTTATTCAGAGTGAAAGATGTAGTCCCAAAACCTGCTGATGATGTGGCTGATTGTTTTTTTGTGCCGATAAATAAAATTGAAATCGATAATTTTGGTTTTATATCAATGCGTAAAGCTATAACTAAATTTAGAGAAAGCTCTGATTATGACTTACATAACATTTAATGTAAAAAACATATATATGCGAAAACTTATTTTATTATGCTTGTTACAGTTAAGTATATTCATTGTAACGGCTCAACAAACACTTATATACACTCATCAGGATTTGCTTTTTGATCAGGGGAAGGAGTTGTACAATCAGCAAAAATTTGCAGCATCATATCGTAACTTTGAGTCTTTCCTTAACTCTTCTGATAAAACACAAGCCGGTCAGCGCCATGAAGCTGAGTATTACCTGATAGCTAATGCTTTCGAGCTTAGAATGGAAAATGCTTTTACGCAAATTCAGAATTTTATAAAAAAGAATCCGTACACAACTTTTTTGAATAAGGCTAATGTGATGTTAGGTACTCTATTGTATGAAAATCAGGATTATAAGGGAGCGTTGGAATATTTTAATCAAGTAAATGAAGGTCGCTTTAACTCTCAGGAGCAAAACAATTTCTTATTTAAAAAGGCTTATTCATTATTAGAAATATCTGATTTTTATCAATCATCTGAAATCTTCAAACAATTAAAAAATAAGGACTTTGAACATAAAGATGCATCTACTTATTATTATGCTTATGCTGAATACACATTACATAATTATACAGATGCATTACCTGATTTTTTGGAAGTTGAATCTAATCCAAATTACAGTGAGAAAGTTGATTATTATCTTTTTCAGATATATTATTATTTAGGAGATATTGCTGAAATGCATAAAAGAGGTGATGCTATTCTCACAAAATATCCCAATAATCCCGATAATTCAGAGGTATATCGTATAAAAGGCGAGTTAGCGTATGTAGAAAATGATTTCGAAAATGCAATTGCTTTTCTGAAAAGATATGAGAGTATGTCGGAGCAGGTTCTGCGTAAAGATTTGTATATTCTGGGTATGGCTCATATAAAGATAAACAGATATAATTCGGCTATTCCATATTTTCAGAAGGTTACTACTGAGCAGGATGAAATGACTGAGAATGCATATTTACATCTTGGTAATGCTTTTGTGAAATTAAAAGATAAAGTGAATGCAAGATTAGCTTTTGAAGCAGCTTTACGTAGTAATTTTAATAAGTCGGTAAGAGAAGAGGCTTTGTTGAATTACGCACTTACAACATATGAAACGAATGCAGCATTCGGAGAGTCGATAGAAGCTTTCGAACAGTTTTTAAACGAATTCCCAAATTCAAGAGATGCTGATAAAGTTAAAAGTTATTTAGCATTAGAGTATATGTCGACTAAAAATTATGATGTTGCATATCAATCTATTCAAAGAATAAGCAGACCGAATGAAAAAATCCTTGAAGCAAAGCAATATGTTCTATATCAATTAGGTACCGAGGCGTTTGCGCAGCAGCAATATAGTAAAGCAGTAGATTATTTCACGCTTTCGTTACAAACATTGCCACTTGGTGTTTATGTTGCAGAAAGCTATTTCTGGCGTTCGGAAAGTTATTATCGCTTAGGCATGAACAACAATAGCATCAATGATTTGAAGAGCTTTTTTAATATGCCGAATGTTCGAGGCAGTAAAAACTATGCACAGGCACATTATTCTATGGGTTATGCTTTGTTTGGTCAGAAAGATTATAAATCATCTAAAAGCTATTTCGATCAGTTTACAAGTCTGACTCAAGATAAAAGATCTGATATTTTTGCTGATGCTTTAAATAGAATAGGTGATTGCTATTTTTATGAAAGAGATTTTCAGAAATCAGAATTGATGTATACCCGTTCAGCTAATTTAAGTCCGAATACCGGTGATTATGCTTTGTTTCAAAGTGGTTATGTAGCAGGATTACAAAAGAAATATACAACAAAGATTTCCCGTCTTAATGATTTGGTTGAAGCATACCCAAAATCAGAATATGTTGATGATGCTTTATATGAAGTAGGAAGAGCTTACATAATGTTGAACAATGAGAATGAAGCATTAAAATCATATTATCGACTGCTTTCTATTCAACCCAACACCAATGTATCACGATTGGCTGCTCTTGAAATAGGTATGATTTATCAAAATCAGGATAAGAACTTAGATGCAGTAGTAGCATATAAAAATGTTATCAATAACTATCCAGGTTCTGTGGAAGCATTCACTGCATTAAAAAGCTTGGAAAATATCTATATCGAATTAAATGATATACAATCCTATCTTGAATTTGCAAAAACTTTGGATATGAAAATATCAGGTTTAAATGCAAGTCACGAAGACTCGATAAGCTATATTGCCGCTGAAAAGCAATATATGAATGCCGCTTATGATAAAGCAATTACAGGATTTAACATGTATCTGAAAAATTATTGTGCCGGAGGTAGATTCTGCACCACTGCTCAATATTTTCTTGCCGATAGTTATTATCGTATTAAAGATTTAGACAATGCTATGGTTGAGTTTCAGAAGGTAACAAAAATATCAAGTAATCAATATATGGATGAGGCTCTGATGAGATTGGCTGAAATAACTTATGATAAAAAGAATTATGAAGCATCTTTAGATTATTTCGAAAAATTTGAGAAAGTAGCTCAAACAACGGAACATAGGAATATTGCCCGATTAGGTATTTTAAGATGCAGTAATTTGCTAAAAAATTATCAGCGCACAATTAATATAGCAAACGATATTTTAACAGATCCAAAATCAGGAAATGAAGTTTTAAATGAGGCTAAGTTCAATAGAGCTAAGGCTTATATAGCTACAAATCAACAAAATTTGGCAATAGAAGATTTAAAAACTTTGTCAGAAGACACACGTACGGCAGTTGGTGCAGAGTCGAAATATCTACTTGCATCGGTATACTATCAACAGAATAATTTATCAGTAGCCGAAAAAGAAATTTTAGATTTCGCACAGAAGAATACGCCATTTCAATATTGGTTAGCAAGAAGTTTTGTGTTGCTATCGGATGTGTATACTACTCAGAAAAATGACTTTCAGGCAAAGCAATACTTGTTGAGTTTGCAAAGAAACTATAAAACTGAAGATGATATTCAAGAAATGATAACATCACGATTAAATGCAATCTCTAAGAGGGAAAAAGCCAAGGTAATTAATTAATAAAAGTTTGTGTCGTTCAGTGTTAATTTGAAACGTATGAAAAATAAAATTAAAATGAGAATAAGTTTTTTATATATAATTGTATCATTATTATCTATCACATTTTTGTCAGCACAGGAATCGGTCGACAGAAACGTGACTATAGAACGTGAATATCAGCCTGTTATACAAGATGCAGGTAAAATAATGACTTTACCTGAGATAATACAGCATAATACAAGAAAAGAAGCTGTAGATTATTCTGAAATTTATCAGCCTTTGCCATTTCAGAAGAATATTTTAACTCTATCGGCAGAAGAAGAACAGCATGATAGAAGAAAAAAGATGAAAGAGGCTTTTATTCGTCTCGGTGGAGGTAATTATTGGAATACATTAGGTGATTTAGTGTTGCCGATAATTAAAAATGATAAGAATTTATTGGATTTAAACATAAGTCATACAGGCACTTTCGGTAAGAAACTACAATCGGTTTCAAGAGCCAATCTTGAATACAATCATTATTTTACTAACTATGATTTATATGCCGGAGTAGGATTATCTCATCAGTATTTTAATTATTACGGAAAAAACTTTTATGGAAATGGTGGAGATAGTGTGGGATTAAATGGTTTATTTTCATTGTCACCTGCCTTTCTGCCTGATTATCAAGAACAAAATTTGGCAAGATTTACTCGATCGGTACAGACTGTAAACTTTTCAGACTTAATAGGGTTGCCAGTAAATGATATGTTATGGCGATATAATGCACATGCAGGAATTCGTTCATTACCCAATGCAGAAGGTAGGAAATATACAGCCGAAATGAGTTTTGATTTGTTTAGGTCGAATATTGGTTTGCAGGAAAGTGAATATAAAATAAAATATGGGTTTAGTAACCCGCTGGGAAACAATAGATTTGGGATAGACTTTGAAATGTCGAATTTCTTTTATCAACATTCAGATACTTCTAAAATTAATTTTTGGAATTATTATGCTGTATTTTCAATGAATCCATACTATCTGATTGAACGTGATAATTGGTATGTAAGAGCCGGTGTTAAAACTGCTTTTTCATTTGTACACGGTCGACCGTTCAATCCAACTCCCGATATCACAAGTGAATGGAATGTCATACCTAAGGTTCTATCAGCATATGGTGGTTTAACCGGAAATTTCAGAATATCAACAATGAACAGTATCTATGCTGAGAATCCGTATATCTTTCCTGATTTACGTGTAAAAGACACATATACACCGTTTAATACTTATTTTGGATTTAAGTTGAAGCCGGTTTACAATATTATGGTTGATGCGTTTGTTGATTACAGATATATAGTTGATCAGTATTTCTTTGTGAATAAGGAATATCTATCTACTGATGCTTCAGCCGGAGCATATTCAAATTTATTTATAAATAGATTTAATGCGATTTACAGTGACGCAGGCTTATTTAAAGTTGGAACACGTTTGAATTATAACTATAAAGATATTGTCAATATTCAGTTAAAGGGAATTTATAATGCATGGAATGTTAAAACAGAGCTGCATGCATGGATGAAGCCTGCAATTGAAGCTGATTTAAGTGCAGACGTTAAAATTGGTCGTAAACTCACCACAACTGCTATGGTATTTTTCGAAGGTGAACGATATGCAAAATTAGGTGACAATCCATTCAGGATGTCTCCAAAAATTGACGTAAACCTTGGTGCTACTTATACCTTTAATCGTACTTTCTCAGCTTTTGCCAAGTTAAATAACTTGATTAATAGCAAATATGAGCAGTTTTATGGTTATGAAGTGCAGGGTATAAACTTCTTACTGGGTGGAGCAGTGGCGTTTTAGTATAAGACCTCCTTCACCAACCTCTCTGCACCACCAATTTTATCCATAATAAACAGCATGTAGCGCACATCTACATTTATGGTGCGCTGCAAAGCCGGTTCGAAGATTATATCGCCACTCATGGCTTCCCAATTGCCGTCGAAAGCTAACCCTAAGAGTTCACCTTTGCAGTTGAAAATCGGACTACCGGAATTTCCGCCGGTGATATCATTAGTGCTAAGGAAATTAACGAATAACTCATTGGTTCGAGAATCAGTATATTGTCCGAAGTCCTGCGAGTTGATTTTATCTTTTAAATCGGCAGGAACACTAAACTCCATGTCGTCAGGTATCTCTTTCTCAATAACTCCTTGAGTAGTGGTGTAATGACGATAATATGCAGCATCGGCAGGCTGATAACCGCTAATAGTGCCGTAAGTCATTCGCATAGTGAAATTTGCATCAGGATAGCGTTTTGTTGTGTTATTAGAGTTATATTCCCTGACTCCAAGTTCTCCTGACTTTATCACTTATTTCACCGCCAATCATAACTTTCTGAATGACAAC